>JGI24024J18818_10000825_pt1 | contig 12389 bp, 10 predicted proteins | sample Cruoilmetagenom2_FD_18818 | JGI IMG/M metagenome (IMG submission 18818) | reverse complement strand
AGTTTAATAAATTTTTTACAAAATGATTTAAACTATCTTACTGAAAAAGATGACAAAGCTTACTCAAAATTTAGCTACAATGAAACCACGTCTTTGTTCTTCGCAGTACTATTAGAGAATTATACAATGCAAGCCTTTCAAGACTTATTAAAAGGTAAATCTCCTAATTCAGATGATAGAAGGAATTGGTATTTTGATTGTACTAATTCTTTAGAAGACATAATGACCAACAACAAAATTGATGGTACTAGAAGTAAAGAGGTTATTCAATTCAATCTTATGGCAATAATGAAATTTATTGAGGAGTACTATGTGGACCAATATGTGGAAGAAGATATTCGTAAGTTACTGAATAATTTTAAACTACTTCCTGCTAATAGGAAGACAGAAGTATACCAAGTTTTTATGAAAAGTAGATTTCGAACGATGAATGATAAAATGGAAGAATTTTACAATAATCTAAATGGTGCTGAAAGGATGGCAATTGATTTACGACAACATAAGCATAAAGAGAAATGATGAGAACTTTGCTAATTGCAAGGTACAACTACGCAGTACGAATTGACGGAGAGAAGTAGCAGCTTACGACAAAAGTAAACGAAATCTGACAACAAAAGTAATCATCACTGGCATCGAAAAGAGTAAGTGCATGCGACACATAGCATGTGCTCATTTTCCATACCTAAAAACTGGCATCATGTCCTAGTATAATAATACCATTAATATATTCTTAAACGATATTTATTACAAATAGTCTTAACCAAAAGACCATTTAAACGGCTTAACGAATATTTGAAAGAATTCCCCTTTTCACGGCTAAATGACTAATTTCGAAGTTAAAAACACAATAATACACTGAATTTTATAAAAATATTGCTCTGCAATAGATTCCAATATATGATAATAATATAGTTTATTACTCTCATTATATTCTTTAAGATAATAGAACTAGTTCTACTGTATAGAATTAAATAATATCATTCTGAGAGATTGAATATTATATGAATTTAACACATGAAGGAGGTTGTGAAACTAGTTTAGGAATGAGAAAGAAAATGGCTTACTCATGACATGACGTGATATTAAGATTTGATCTCAGAGTAAGACAAAATATTATATCTTACGTGGAAATTATCTAAAGGAGAGAGAAAACATGATTAATAATTCTATAAAGTTAATTCTGCTATTTGTTTTGGTGTTTGGGATCAGTATATATACCTACGAATCTGCAGATGCAGCATCGAGAGTAATGTGGGGTAAAACGGAATTAAAACTAGGACAAATTGGTAAAGCAACAACTTTAGAAGATACTATACTCGTTAAATTACAAAGTGATGGATCTCTATCCACGGTTCGTATGTTGAAGAAAGGTGAAGAATATCGTGTGTATAGCTTTAAAAGTAACTCTGGCGGTCTATATGGTGTAGGTGGCGGTAGTTTTATCCAAAACAATAAAAAGATAAAATACGAAACTCCGTCAAAATCAAAATTGGCTTTACTAAATGGTGCAACTGATTTTGAAAAAGTAGACGAAAAGCTTGAAAAGCTCAATTTATCCAATGACACATTAATGATAGAAACTGGGATTACAGTAGCTAACTATACACTACCTGGTGATTCAGATTTATATACTGTTCGTTTTAGAGATTCTCAACAGGTTGGTAGTTGGCTAGGAAGCATACATGCTTCTCAAGTTTTTATGGATGGCTATGGGATTATAGATAAAGATAGCTTTTGGGAAAAAATAAAAAAAATAAAAGTGTTTGATCCAATTGAATTCTTCACTAAACATGGGGCAATGGCTCTATACGAGCAAGATAATGGCTATGATTTGATAGATAGCGCAGTCGTGATGCCTGTTAGAAGTGAGTTTAAAAGCTTACCCCCAAAAATAGGAGAAGAATTATTAAATTTAAGTAATCTAAAAGATGAAGAGCTAATCTTTAATGTAGTTACTGGGAATTCACCAAAAATCGGAATGGAAATTGGCCAATTTCTTGATATTGATTTTGAAAAATCTAATGAAGTCCGTGATGTATTACATTATCTTTTAATTGATAATGCTTGTGCTAATTACGAATGGAAAAAGGGAATATTCTATTGTGAAGATGAAGCATTTGCAAGAACTGCTATATATGGTAATGGAGAACAGACAAATATGGGCTTTATCCCCATAACAAATTTTAATCCTAAAGATATACAGTTTTCTTCAAAACACTTTTATCCAATTGTAGGAGAGACCAAACCACCTGCATTTACAGAGGAAAATCTTAAATTATTTATTCTTGATACGTACAAAATACTTAATAATCATAAGCCTATTACGAAGAATAAGGCTTATGTCCAGGAGGTATTAGAATCCTATTTTGCTATAAAAGGAGCAAAAGTAGCATCAAAAGATGAATTAGCAAAGGCACGCTATAAAACAGTGATTAAAGACGTAAATGGAATTGATTACAATCTATATTTGATTCCTAAAAAGGAAAAGAAAGTGCTTGATATGGAAGATTTATCACTTGTGTCTTATGAAGGGGATTATGGATTTGTCCTGCAAAAAAAAGGAAGTAGTAAAGCAATATGGCAAAAGGATGAGCTTAAAGATACTAAATTTTATGAATATCATTATGGTGAAGAAATGGTTTATGTAATTGAGGGGAAAGATAAGAAGGCACCAGGAGTATTTGTACTATCTGAACATATGACAATTAATGATGTATTTGCAAGGCTTTATGTTGTTAGTGATGGGAAGTTGATTAAGCTAAAGTTTGAAGGAGATGATCCAACAGATTACTCTCTTCTGAATTCATCAAAACCAAAGTTTATTAATACAGATACCATTCAGAATGTAGAGTATTCGAATGGTAGTGCTCAATATTTAGGGTGGAAATATACAAACTACCATATAGACTTCCATAATGGATTACTAAAACAGGTGGGACAAACAAAATCATATATTGATAATGACTTTGATAAAGGGACACCTATTTATGATCGTTGGCTTAAAGAACCAAACTACTTTGTAAAATAGATTATAGACATGAACTGCCCGTATAAAAGTAGTGAATGCAACTTAAAAAACGCGTAAACTACCTCAATAATTCTGGTCAATATAGTTTGAAAAGTAAGATCTTTAGGATAGGAGAAGAAGTCACTAAATCGAGAAATCGATAGAGCGGTTTTTTCTTTAATCTAGAAGTTATTTGTCTCTAATTTTAATGATTTGTGCAAAGGTCTTTTTAAATTTCCTAGAATATTTAATGCTATTGCCTTTTGTAGTCTAAGATATGTATAATTTAGCTTAGTAGGGCATATTGAATCACAACCAATTACCTAATTTAAATGCTGTTTTTACTTTTAAGGGAGGTCAAAAGTCAATTATATAAAAAGAAACTAAATGGGAGGGATATTTATATATTTACTAGATTTTTTTCAAAAAGTGATTAGAAAAAGTAATGCGAGTATTATTATTTACTTAGCTATTAATGTGCTCGTAATAGTCGGAATATTCTCGAACGGATTTTCGAGTTGGCAAGGTATTTTTATTGGAGTATTAGCATATATTGTATCGCTTGCCTTAGCGCTCTCACCAATTGGGGAGGCTATTCTTCGCTGGCAATTAGGGGCAAAACCAATTCAAAGAGAAGATCATTTATCGAGATTAATGCCACTATTTAATGAAGTATATGCCAGAGCGAATGAAATGGATTCAAATTTACCGAAGGATATCAAGCTTTACATAAACAAAGATATGAATCGGAATGCGTTTGCGACAGGAAGAAAGACAATTTGTTTAACAAGAGGAATATTGGATAGCTCAGATGAAGAAATAAAGGGAGTACTTGCTCACGAATTTGGTCATTTATCAAACAAAGACACGGACTTAATACTATTGATTACGATTGGAAATTTATTTACTACTGCTTTCTTCCTAATTTATCGTTGGACATTCTTATTAATTGGATACTTCGTTGGAATATTCTATCGTTCTTGGACAGCACTAATTATGACATTCTTTATCGACGTAATACTTGTTGCTCTGATGAGTTTGTGGACCAAACTAGGAATTATGCTCGTCATGCATTCATCCCGAAAAAATGAATTTGAAGCAGATTATTTTGCACATAAGTTGGGCTACGGATTACCACTGATTGAAGTGTTGAATAGTTTTGGAGATGATATTCCTTATAGAAAAGGAATATTCGCTACTTTAGTAGCAAGCCATCCAGACCCAGATGAACGGATTGCCAAAATACAAACCCTTGAGGGAAAACCACATGCTTATTAATAGAAGAAAAAATAGTTTATTAACAAAAGTAAATGAGAATACTCGTGCACCAATAAGTACTTCTGTTAGTACTTTAAGAGAAAAGCGAAGCAAATCTTATTTGGAGCTTGTACAAAAAATAGATGTAGGACAAGGTAGTTTGTCTAAAAAAGAGCTTGATCAATTGATTCAAGATTTAAAACAACAATTTCCTGTAATGGAGAGCTTGCATTTATTAGAAGGGATAGTGGCTAAATGTTATTTAGGGGATGATTTTGAAGTTCATACGTTAGATTTAAAATTAGATATTATGAGACATTATAAATTTCATGAAATACTTCCTCACAATCTTGAAAAAGCAAGAACTTTAGCTGCCTCACCATTTTATGCTTATATTGAAATATATTCAAACTGTTTATGTGCTGTCCACACAGATGGTTCAGTATCAATTATTGGGAGTGATTCATAATGTCGGAACGTGTCATTAAATATGCAGATTTATCGGTAATAGAGAAAAATTTACATAATTTGAATAACAGTCTAGATTATGTAGCTGGTCAAGTAAATACAGTAGAACATCAAGTATCGGTTACCCAAAACGAATTAGATAAATTAATTCAGGAATTTAGACAATTTGTACAGAGAGATCTACTAGAGAAAAATATACAACTTTCCGAAACTAGATTAGTAAAAATAAGACAAGAGCTTGATACGGAATATGGGCATTACGCAGAAACAAGAAGAGCAGTTATCGGAATATTGCAGGCTGTAGACAAAAATATTGTCAAGAAAGAAACGATTAATAACACTTCCGAAGAGCAAATGTTATTAGCACCTCGCTATTGGTTGGCACCATGTTTAGTTGCTTTATCGGCATGGGTTAATGATAGAAAGGATTTAGCAAATAGAGCATTGAGTGAAGCTTTGAAAAGAAATGAACAAAAAACTACTCTATTCTTCGCGCTAGTCTCAAGAAGAATTGGTCGTTATGAAACAAGTACAGAATGGTTAAATCGTTATTTAGGATTGCAAAATCCATACGAATTAGAAAGAAGTATTGTTATATTGATCGATGGCTTTGCAAATGGTATTTTCGGTTCGGAAGCAAGAAGAAAAAGTGGAGAAGCTATTAACGAATGGGTTGGGGAATTGTCGAGTAATCCCACTTTCGTAGGAGAACAAATGGAACAATGGACTATTGCGATCGAAAGTAAAATTCCAAATTCAACTTATACAGAGTTTCCATTACTATCTCAATACTCACCACACTGGCCGGAGTTGCAAAATTCCTTACAACATACTGAAGTTCACGACAAAATGGAGACTTTGTTTAAAGGAATTCTAGAAACTCCTGTAATGGCTGAAAAGACAATTGCAATAGCGGTTGATGCAATCTTAGATAGACTAGTTTCCGAGTTTGATGAGGAAGAGCTTCCATTAAGAAAAAAAGAGAGAATGGAAACATTAGTATTAGAATACGATGGGGATCGTCATTATGCTGAAAGAATGTTTGAAAATGAAAAAACACTAGAGGAAAGAGTATCGTTTACACAATTGTTAACAAATTTTGTCATGCATCCAGATATTTCTAAATCGTCTATTGCTACACAAAAATTAGGTCTTGCACTTTCCAAACAGTGGATTATAGACGCGCATAATGATTTTACTACTAAGTATCGTTCAAAAAAATTGTCTAATATCGATATTCAAATTGATGATTGGCAAGGAAATACAAGAGATGGTTCCAATGAAGAGGAACTTGCAAAAGCTTTACAAAGCCACTTGTTGAATAAGCAAGAGAACGACATTGAAATAGTAAAAAAAGGGTTTAATAAAATTGCATTAGGAGCTGGAATGGCAGCGGGCTTAGTCCTAGCAATCATATTTTCGACTCCATTTTGGTTATTAATGACAGCAGTTTTTGGCTATTTATTTTATAGTAAGAAAAAAAAGTTAGCAACGCAAATTCAAAATATCATTGCTCATTACGAACAGCTTTTTAATCAACATAAAGACATCCTTCGCGGTACATTAGCAGAATATGTTGAATGGGAAGCATCTTTTCAAAGAGAAACGGAAAAAGCGGGTAAAATTGAAGACATCTTAAAACCTGTAACAGTAGAACAATACAGTTTTTCAAGTTATGACAGTACACGAAGTATAATTGCGAGGTGAAAATAATGAGTGAACAGGTAAAAGAGCAATATAACAAAGAACAAGAAACTAATCTTAAACAAATGGAAGTACTGTTGAACGAAGCACTTGCTTCCAATTTTCCGGACTGGGATTTAACACCACCAGAAACAATGATTAAACGAAATGGAAGTAGATTTTCTTGAAGACACTTCAAACATATAGTGAATGGATCGAAGTTATGGATAGTCTAGTAGAGGAGCCATTTAACGAATATTATATTAACCAAATAGTAAATGGAAAATTCGAAATGACACCAGTAATGGCACCAAAATTTACTAAACGTTATGGAGAAATGCTAAATAATCTTTATGAAAAAGGAATAGATGCATTTCAATCTGAATTTAATAATACAAAAGGTATGGAAGCTGCAATTGTTAGAGCTTTAGGGACCCAAAAATCACGATTAAAAACAATGATCGACTTATGTTCCCTGGAATTTTTTACTGATGAGATTAAGAAAAGTTTTAAAGATATGATATTGAAAGCCGCCAATCAAATGCAAAGTTCATTGGAGGATTCGGTAAGGCACGATAGAACTGGACAGCTTCCATGGCTCATAAAAAATAATGCTATTAATAGGTTAGAAGAGATTATAGAAGTATCGAACCTGATTCAACCGATTGGGAAAGGAAGGAGGCAAATCCTTTTATGACAAATTCAATTGATTGTAAAGATATTCTTCGTAGGTATTTAAAAGCACGTATTCCCTTTATTTCGATTCGTACAAATGAAAGGAACCGAGCATTAGAAATAATTGCAGAGTTAAATGAGGAAATGAGTATACCAGTTTACTATCATACAATTTCACAAGGAACGCGTGAATTACTAACTAATCGGCTCGTAAATGAGGATCGTTCTGTCATAGGGGGGCTAGATTTCGCTGTACAGCGAATTAGTCAACAACAAAATAATACATTTGTATTTACCGATGTCCAAGATATAGAAGACGATTCTATGTTAACTAGACAATTTAAAGACATTGTAATGGTTGCACCTAATACTGGAGGTTCACTAATCGTCATTACAAATGCCTCCATTTCAAGTGGATTACAAAGATTAGGTATGTCTGTAACTCTTTCTCCCCCTGATGAAGATGAAATGGCGGATATCATAAAAGAAAATATTGAACCGTATCAATCTTCTATGAAAATAGAATGGGATGCAAATGATATACAGGTTGCTGCTGCTATTTTAACAGGAGTAAGTCGTATAGAAGCTGAGAATATTATTGCCACATTATTAGCAAATGGACAAATATTGAAAGAGGATATTCAACAGCTGATGAAAGCAAAAGATCAAATATTCGCAGATATCAGTGGGATAGAACGCGTACAAGTAAGAGAAGACTATGAAGTTGGCGGACTTGAAGGTCTTAAAATGTGGCTAGAGATGAACGAAAAGCTTTTGACAGCTGATCTTCGAGAAAGCGGTATTCGCCCCCCTAGAGGGGTATTGTTAGTTGGGGTACCAGGATGTGGGAAATCATTATCTGCAAAAGCTATTTCTACCATGTGGAAGCTGCCTCTTTACCGCTTGGATTTATCTACAATACATGGACAGTACTTAGGTCAAAGTGAATCAAGACTTAAGGAAGCCTTACAAACTGCGGATCATGTTGCACCTTGCGTACTTTGGATTGATGAAATTGAAAAAGGATTAGCAGGGGCAACTGGTGGGGGTGATGGCGGAGCATCTACAAGAATCGTAGGTCAATTTTTATATTGGCTGCAAGAAAGTCTTGCTAGAGTCTTTGTTGTCGCTACAGCCAATGATGTATCAAAATTACCTCCAGAACTTTTGCGTCGTGGACGATTTGATGAATTGTTTTTTGTTGATCTACCAACACCAACAGAACGTGAAGAGATTATTCAAATCTACATAAAAAAAGGACTAGGCATGGAGATTAATGAAGAATTACTTTCAAAACTTGTTCAACTTTCTGACGGGTTTGCAGGATCGGATTTAGAAGCTGCAGTTCGAGAGGTAGTAAAACAATCCATAGTAAAAGGAAAAGATACCGTTACAGAGAAAACTTTTATCGATTATTTTCATAATATTGTTCCACTATCACAAACAAGTCCCGAACAAATAGCAGATATTCGACTTTGGGGTAGGGAAAGAGCAGTTCCTGCTGGAAAACAACATGAACAAAACGAACCTGATTCTATTAAAAAATCAGGAAGGTCAGTTATTGTTTAATGGTTGTAACAATTTAGGAGGTGATATAAATGGTTGAAGATTGCAAAGCTTGTGGGGGTACAGGAGAAGAGTGGATAGCAAACCCTATTGGAGGGACTAAGGTACCGTGTGAAGCATGCGGAGGTAGAGGATATTAAGTTACTTTGAAATTGAACCTTATAACAGAAATTTTGGAACGTACAAGTTATTGTGCGTTCTATTATTATGAATTTTTTGAATACGCAATCTAACATAATATTTTTTTATAGATCTGTAAATATTCAAAAATAGTAATTGTTCTAATTGTTATTACAATATATGATAATAATTTGATGTTATTTTCCTAGTCCATATGGAATAGAGGTGAAAAATACATTATGATAAAACGAGTGGCATTTCCTTTTATTATAGTTCAATAGAAATAATAATTTTAAAGGTAATTCACGTCATTTAGTATTTAAGATAGACCAAGAAATGGGAGGGAAATGATGAAGAAATGTAATGAGTGTGGGAATGAGCAAGAAACAGGTAAGTTTTGTGGGAAATGTGGGGTAAAATTTGAAGAGGAAATAGCGAAGGTTTCAACACCGAATGTGGGGTCTATCCCTACGGCAAATTCAAAAGTAGAAGTAACTGCTACAGCTACATCTGGAGCAGGGTTTCAACAACAAGCAACAAATGTACCACCAGTTACACCAGCTCAACCGAATGAGCATGTAGAGAAAGTGAAGGATCAATCTAAACAGTTTTGGAATTATTTTACGAAGTATATAAAAAATCCTTCAGAAATTTTTGCTACAGGGGACAGAGATTTTGTTAATGCACTTATTTCCATATTCGTATTTGCATTTATTTTAGGTGTTACTGTGTATGTTTCTATTTCTAGTTTCGCACGTAGGGCGATGGGTGGTCTTGGGGAATTAGGTGGCTTGTTTATGGAAGAGTATCAGGGCCCTCCTTTCTTTACTATTTTTGCTTCTGTTTTCGTGTTTACATTAGTGTCCATAGCATTAGTTGTTGTTTCGTTACTTATTATCAGTAAACTATTTGGACCGGCCGACTCTTGGAAGGAAACGTTAAGTTACTATGGAACATTCATCCTTATAAGTAGTGTACTAGCTATCATTGGACTTCTATTAATCATTATTAAGTCGTTTGTATTTGGAAATGTTATTGTCATCCTCTCTTATTTATTAATGCTCATCGTTATACCTATGTTTATCATCAGTAAATTACTTGTATCTAAGTCAAAAAGTGTGGATAAATTCTATGGCTATTTACTATATATTGTTTTATTTGCAATTATCTTTTCGATATACATAACAATTATTGCGGACTCAACGATTGGCCAAGTAATAGATCAATTGCCTACATGGTAAATGCCAATGCTTTTAATTTGTCTGGGAAAGAGATGATTCCATGAAAATATTTTGTCAAGAATGTGGAAACCCTCTTAAGAGTGAGGATGTTGTTTGTAAAGATTGTGGAACTAGGATAATCCAACCACAAAAAGTAAGTAAAAATCCGATGACGAAAAAACAAAAAACCTACTTTAGTATTATTGGCGCGATAATTGTTATTCTTATAGGTTTTTCGGTATGGTCTAATTCTTATTATTCCAAGGAATCAACTTCTAAAAGGTTTACCGAAGCTATTGGACAAAAAGATGCAAAATCATTAGCCAACTTGATTGTACACGAAGACGGGTCCAAGATTATCCCTATTGAAGCTGAAGCCCTTGCGAAGCTAGTTGAAAGAGAAGGAAAAAGGTCTATTGAAGATTATTTTTCCATTCAACCACATGGGAAATTTTTGGGGGTTTTTCAAAAACATAAAGTGGAAATGATCAATCAATACGCATATTTTGAAGGTCCATTAAAACCGCTTACTTTTCAATTCAACAAAAAAGTAGTGAAAGAAGAGGACCGAGGAGACGATTTTGTACTATTTGGACCATTATCTCCAGGAATATATGATGTAGAAACTAAATTTGAAAACGAATTTGGTAAAGGATTAACAACATCAGAGATTTATATGTGGAATTCTGAAGGCGATCAAACTTGGATTCCAGTGGAACTGCCTATAGTAGAGGTAATGTTTGAGGTAGAAAATTATTCGAATTCAGTAATGAAGAATGTCTCTGTAATTGTGAATGAAGTGGAAATACCTGTAGATGTGGAAGGTGTAACCGAATTTATTGGTCCCATTCTACTTGATGGTACACAAAAGGCAAAAATAGTCGTGGAATACCCATGGGGAGAAGTTGCATCTGAAAATATGATGATTGATAGTGAACATCAATACTTATCAGCAACGATTTTCACGAAAGAACAAGAAACAGAGATCGCAAATTTATTCTTGCAGTTTGGAGAGGAATTAGCTAAGGCTAAAGCTACAAATTCTATTGATGTGTTTACAACTATTACGGATGATAATAAAGAAATTATTCAAGATCAAATGTTAAATTACTATATAAATAATGATGTTTACTACTCTGGTCAGATTGAACAAATGAATATGGATGCAAATTTAGTAGAGTTGTTAGAAGATAGACCAGCATTGTACGTGAACGCAGAACTTGAATACAAAGAGGCAAATTATTCTATAACAGAAACACCAGAATTTGAAAGTCAACTATATCCATTTGTATTTGAGATAACATATGATGAACAACAGAAAAAATGGTTGATTCAGAGTGAATACGAACGGGGATATGTAGATAATCCAACTCATGTATTAAAAGGATCGGGTACAGTCCATGAACCAAATGGAGAAAAAATTACTACTGCAAAAGTAGAACATGTGAAAAACGAACTAGATGTTTTCATGGAATCTTATGTATATGCAAGTGTTGATGCGATAAATTACCATTCTATTGCGTATGTAGAAAATCTCATGACAAAAGATGGTCCTGCGGTAAAGGAATCAGAAGACTATATTAGTTATCTAGAAGAAAAGGATATATCGGAAGAAGTACTATCAATTAGTGTAGAAAAAGTAGAAGAAAAAGATATCGACTTATGGGAAGTTACCTATATAGCTGAATATCGGATTTTCTACCCTGATAAGGAATTGGTGAAAAAGTTTAATACAGTTACAACTGTAAAGAAAGTTGATGGTCAATGGCTTGCTCATGAATTAATATCAACAGAAGAGTTATGAGTGAGAGAAAAAGAGACAAAAGATAGCGATATATGGTTCACCCAAGTCTCTCCAAAATTCAGGGACAGTTGCCTTTATCGTAATAGAAGTAACGGTTACGTTTACCATGAAAGATAAATTCTGTAGTTTACGTCTATTGATTTGGGGAAGTGAAGAATCTTCTCAAGAAAGATCACCAGATTCAGCTAGTAGTTCATCATATCTGCAAATGTAACTAAAACTGAAACTATTAATATTAACAGCCTAGACCTAGATCATGGCGAAAATGAAATCACATTCGAGCTTGAAGGTGCTTTGGGGAATATAAACACTAAAACTATAATAATTTCTAATATTTAGTGAGTGGACATATTACCTATCGTTTAAGAACATATGGACAGTTAATAATAAAACAAAAGAAGAAACGGACTAAAATTGGACTTTTTTCTTTTTGTAGTCTATTAACTACTAATTAATCTCAAATTATTGTAGGTTGTAAAAATTGGTAAATACTCTAGTTGATTGTCCCTGTGTAAGATACAATTCTGAATTGTATCTTACACAGGGACCTTTTTATTAGAATTCCATGAGAAGATGGTACATATCTCTC
>JGI24024J18818_10000823_pt1 | contig 12404 bp, 6 predicted proteins | sample Cruoilmetagenom2_FD_18818 | JGI IMG/M metagenome (IMG submission 18818) | reverse complement strand
GAAAAACACGAAAGGGTGTTCGTATATGCAAAATTCTAAAATTAATGTAATTGAATTATTTGCTGGTGTCGGTGGCTTCCGTTTAGGTCTCGAGAAAGCGAACCCCAATTTGTTTGATGTTGTTTGGGGTAACCAATGGGAACCTTCTCGAAAAGCTCAAGACGCTTTCGATTGTTATGTAAACAACTTTAATACTGGAATACATTCGAATGAAGATATAACTACCGTATCTGATGATACGTTTATAGATTTAGAACCAAACCTTGTGGTGGGTGGTTTTCCATGCCAGGACTACTCAGTTGCACGCAGTCTTTCTGGAGAGAAAGGTCTCCAAGGTAAAAAAGGCGTCTTATTTTGGGAAATTAAGCGAGTAATCGAAAAAACAAATCCTAAGTATGTTCTTTTGGAAAATGTGGACCGCCTTTTAAAATCTCCTGCCTCTCAACGTGGACGAGATTTTGCTGTTATGTTAGCCACTTTTAGAGATTTAAACTATACAGTTGAGTGGCGTGTCATTAATGCTGCGGACTATGGTTTTGCTCAGAGAAGAAGACGCGTATTCATTTTTGCCTATAAAAATGGAATCGCTTNNGAAAAAGCACAAAGTAAGATTTCTGAAGATCAGATTGTTTTTAAAGATGGATTCTTCGCTAAACCTTTTCCAGTTGAATTTGAACCTTATAAGAATAGAATAACGTCAGTTACCTTACCTAGTGACATTGTATCTATCTCAGATGATTTTTCTTTTGGTTTTCATACCGCTGGTTATATGAAAGCTGGAGAAGTTTTCACGACACACGTTATTCCAAAAGAAGAAAAATCAATAACGTTGCGCGATATTCTTATTGACGAAAGCGAAGTCGATGAAAAGTTTTATTTATCGGAAACTGCAATTGAGAAATTTGCCTACCTTCGGGGTCCTAAAAAGATTGAACGCACAACTGCAGATGGACATGTCTATCAATTCTCTGAAGGTGGAATGTCTCCTACAGATGATTTGGACAAGCCTGGTAGAACAATGCTTACTAGTGAAGGTTCCACAAATCGAAGCACACATATCATTGAGGTAAATGGACGGAAACGTTTCCTAACTCCATTAGAATGTGAACGACTCAATGGCTTTGATGATAATTGGACAAATACCATGTCTGACCGGATGCGCTATTTCTGTATGGGGAATGCACTGGTCGTAGGTTTGATTGAACGCATGGGAACACGAATTGAAGAAATTGAAAAAACATTTAAATTTACTGACATACAACAAGAATTCTCATTACAGCGCTGATACTTTATGTATCAGCGTTTTTCTTTATATGGTAAAATCTAGATAATGAATTTGATTGTTTAGGGGGTACATAATTGATTTACAAAACNGAAGAAGCACTTCTNTATAAAGCAAAAGAAGCTGAGGGTAAAACTTTCGGCGAAATAGATAAGAGCGGNAGAATTGAAAACCCTAAAGCTAAAGGGCAATTAGGACAAATAATCGAAGAAAGTTTCTTTGGATATGAAGTCAATTCCAAGTCAGAAGCAGACTTTTTTGATTTAGGAATTGAGTTAAAAGTTACTCCTCTAAGGCTTAACAAAAATAAGACTATCTCTGCTAAAGAACGATTAGTGTTAAATATAATCAATTACCAAAAAGAAGTGGCCAATACATTTGAATCATCAAGCTTTTGGACAAAAAACAAATCAATTTTACTCATGTTCTATCATTGGATTCCTGAAGTTCATCGTTCTGAATATCAAGTACTCAAAAGTCATCTTTTAACTTTTAGCGAAGAAGATTTACAAATCATTAAAAACGATTGGATATTCATNACTAATAAAATTAAATCGGGTAAAGCACATGAGCTTTCTGAAGCTGACACCATCTATCTAGGTGCATGTACGAAAGGTAAAAATAAAGATAGTTTAAGAGCTCAACCATTTAGTCCTATTCCCGCTATGCAAAGAGCATATAGCTTAAAAGCAAGTTTTATGACCGGAGTCGCAAGAAAAATTATATCGGACATAGACATGGTTTCAATTACAAATAGCCAAGAACTTAAAAGCAAAACTCTTGAAGAAATTCTTCAGGATCGCTTTTCTCCCTACATCGGGAAAACCCTCACTCAGATTGCATTAGAAAATGGAATCACAATTAATAAATCAAAAAGTTTTGTTCCCGATTTTGTAAGTGCCTTACTCGGAATTAAAGGAACAAAATTGGATGACATTGAGGAGTTTTCAAAAGCCAACATTCATTTTAAAACTGTCCGTCTCGAACCAAGCGGTATACCAAAAGAGCATATGTCGTTTAAGAATGTAAATTTCATGGAATGGGCAAAAGAAGAATGGGAAGAAAGCTGGCTAAAAAACTATTTTGAACAGACAAAATTCTTATTTGTTGTTTTTGAATATAACGAAACAGAAAGAGAAAATAAAAACCGCGAATTGTTTTTCAAAGGCATCCAACTTTGGAATATGCCGATTGAGGAAATAGATGGAAGACTTCAATGCCTTTGGAGACAGGTCCAACAACAACTGATTAATGGTATCCAAATAGACATGATTCATAGAGGTAAAAACACTGTTGCTAAGAATAACTTACCTTCTCCAGGTAGCAATGGTCTATGTCATATCCGTCCTAAAGGTAGAGACGGACAAGACAAAACACTTTTACCTGATGGGCAAATGATTGCTAAACAAGCTTTTTGGTTGGACAGAGAGTTTGTCTATGGGATTGTAAAAAAAGAGGTGTTATATGAAAACAAATAATGTGCAAGAAGTATTCGCCTGGGAAAACAGTACTTCTGCAGAACTTTACATTGCCGAAGATATCTATTATAAAAATTCGGAATTGTTCTTGACCAATTTTCCAGATATCAAAAAAAGAGTGGAAGAAAGTCTTTCTTTTGATGCAAAAAGTTTAAAATATTCTGTATCAAAAACCAATACTATTGATATTAATTTAAAAAGAATATCCGCAGGATCTTTAAACAAAACATTAAAAAACAATTTTAAAAGTATCCCAGAAGCGAAATTTGAAGTTGAATATAGAGATGGTTATTTCTACGATTCCAATAAGACTGGGGGCTTCGATTTCGCACTATATGATGAAAAACATAATTTGATTAATTTTCGAAATTATTGCCTTGGAATGAGGTCTATTCATGAAGGAGATGTAATCTGGCAGAGCGAGATTGAGAAAAGACACGATTGGAATTCTCTAGCTTCGCTCTATAATCTACCTAATTTGAACAGGATTGGGATTGATATCCCAGCCCCCAAAACCTCACCGACTATCATAGGCGAATTTCAATTTGGTAACTGGGCGTTAGCCTACTATGATTTGTTCAAAGTACTACACTTAGATAATCGTACTGACTTAGATTTACTAATCTATATCACCGCTACTGGTGACTTGGAAAAATCCTTGAGTTCTAATATTGTAAGTTACAGTAAAATGAATAAAACAATTCAAAAATATAATAGTGTATTAAAAGTACCCATCTGGTTAATCGGTATAGACATTAAAAATGTAAAGTGAGTTATAGTAAATAGAATTTCTATCTACAATTACAATCTTTGCAAAACTTATTATTTAACAAATGAATCGATTTCATAATGCGTACTTTTAAAAAATCATAGAAAAACAGAATAGTTTATGATTTCTAAAAAAAACGAATGAACGGCTAGCTAGGGCTATGCCCAACTGTTTGTAAATAAGTAAGTCGATCGATGGCTAGTTTAGATGCGTTGTTCGCGATATTAACTAAATCAACATGCANTTTGTCTTTTTTTCCAGTACAATGGTAAATCTGGTTCANTAGAAAATAACCTTTTAAATAGGCATTCACACGTTCAACGGCACTTCGGGNCTTATAGAGCGGTTTCCATTTGAGCAAACCTCTTGCAGGAGCCGTGTATCTTCGGAGATTCTTCGTGATTTTCATCTTATACACTTTCTGACATAAGCTGTCGTGAGCTAACGGCAATCCGAACAATCAATGAAAAGACCATCGCTACATAATTCAATGTTTGTGGGGCACCGTAGCGAAATTTTTTCATCACGACATCAAGGATTGGATGGATATCAATACCAGATAAAATCGAGTTGAATCGATGTAGGTTCCAAGTCATATAAAATTCGCATGTCAGTCAAACAGGCTTTCTTGTCTTATAATAGGCATAGAGCATTTCTCCAGTCTGTTAATGTGTGTGTCGTAACTCTCATTATACAGGATTTGGGGAGGTGCTCTATTTTTTTGCCATTTTCCACTTAGAGTCACATGGACTCAGAATTATGAAATTAATTCAATTGAAACAAAAAAAGTCTCATCAACCCTTTATAGGAACTGATAAAGACATTTTCATTAATTTTAGGAATTTACTATATTAACCTTCTCTAGTAAATTTCAATATAACCGACATACCGATTTATTGAACACGTTTAATATTTCTTATTGTACTAGTTTCTTAGTACTCCTCGACCTCATACAATGTTTTATCCATCTCACCGATATATTGTGATGGATTACCTTTATAAGTCAAGAATAGGACTTCTTTTGCACGAGTCATGGAAACATATAGAAGTCTTCTGCCAATTTCAATTTGCTCGTGAATCACTTCTTCTGAACAATACTTCATAGAGGGATATTTTTCATCTAATCCAATAATAATTACAACATCAAATTCAAGTCCTTTTGCACCATGCATTGTAATCAGTTTAACTCCGGGTGTCATAACACTGCCTTTGTTGCCCTCAATTACTTCAGCAGGTACACCATTAGCAACAATGATATTTCTTAATGCAAAACACTTTTTTCCCGTATCAGCCAAAACACCAATAACGACATCTTTATCAAATTCATCGAAAACTTCTTTAACCGTTTGTGCTACCGTATTGAATTCATTTTCACCGCTAGAAATTTTACATAATATTGGTTTATCGCCAGATGCATTTGCTTCATATTTGAGTTTTCCTTCTTCTCTTTTTAGTAACTCATCATTTTTAATAAGAGAATTGGCTAGATTCATAATTTCTTGAGTACTACGGTGTGCGCTTTTTAAATTTTTCGTACGCCCTCCTTGCACTTGAATACCAACACTTTTCCAGGTAAAGTCGGTTTTATAAATTTTTTGTCCCAGGTCAGCAGCAACGTATAATTCTTTTCTTACAACTTTACGCAACGTAATTAACTGCATTTCAGATAAATCCTGTCCTTCATCTATAAATACAAATTCATAATTTGTTTTATCAATGATAGTATCCATATATTCATCTACTTTATTTGCATAATCATCAAAAGATACGAGGCGAGAATTTTCTAATCTAATATCAGTCATTTCTAAATAATCATAGACTACCTCACGATCCTCTTGAATAAGCCCTTGTCCTCGACCCACGCGTTTTACTTTTAAATAATCTTTACGCTTGTCAATACCTTTTCCTTTTATCCAACTAACTTCTTCCAATAAAAAGCTTTTATACTTACTATTTTTGTAAAACCTGTGACTTGAAGTTTCTTTTAATACGTTATATATAGTTTTATAAGTATCACTAATCATTGATGGATTTGTGTATATGGATTTATTTACCTTTTTTAGTACAGCGTTTGCCCAAGCGTGGTAAGTCGATACTGTTAAATTGCCAACTAGTCCTCTTTGCTTAAATGATTGATCTAAATAATTTTTTAATGTCCTATTGTAGGTGATGAATAAAATATTGGCAGTTGGATTCTCACTCAATATTTTCGTTACTTTTGCGATTAAAACCGTTGTTTTCCCACTACCTGGAATACCTTTCACTAAAACATGCTCGCCTTTCGCGTTAACTGCATCTAATTGTGCAGCTGTTAATATCATTTGTACCATATGTCCCTCTCACTCTCTATTTCCATTTGACAATTATAATTGACTCATAATATTTTGTTCTAACTCATTGCCTTTATTACGGTTGCCTCTGTTAAAAGATCTTCTTTTCGAATTACTCTGCTTTAATTGTTCTGTGGATGATTTTATAGCATATTTCACTTGGCTTTCCCCTACAGTTGACATTAATACAGGGGAGAGTGCATGCATTTTACTATATAGTAGTTTATTAATCATTTAATTTACTCTCCTTACATTGTAATTTAAATGGACAATACATACAGTGTTTTCCTGGTGTTGCTAGTCCTATTGAACTTTGTTTATCTCGTTCAGATACCTTATTTCCAAATAAAACAATCCGGTTATAATTATCAAAGTAATTGACATCATCATACGTAAATTTCTGATTAGACCAAGTATTATTTTTTGCGTTCTTCTGTAACATTTTCTTTTTCATATCTGTCCATTGTGGAAACCAGCTAGATATAAATTCAGTAGTTTCTTTTTCAGTTACTGATGGAACATCTTTTTGCATTAGTTTGAAAAGTTGCAGTAAGTTTCTATAAACAAAACTTTGATGAAAATCCGATTTAAAATCAGGTTGACTTTTTAGTAAATAACTCATAACGAATCTTTTTCTGCATTTGTCCAAAGTCGCTTCAAGCAATGGTGTTTTTTTTCTCTCTAATAACAGAATTGTCTTATGTTCAATTGTTGCATTATAAATTTCAGGCTCTTCATTTACTTCTGTTATTTTAGTAGAAGACTTTCTTAAATCTAATAAATCAATATAAAAGGATGGCATTAGATGATGTTGATCATTTAAATTTTTAACTATTGAAAACTTCACATTAGTCGCATCCTGCATCATCGTATACAGTAAATAACTAGTAATATCAGAGCTTAACTCTTTCCGCAAATGGATTTGATTTAAAAATGGATTGTCTTTATACAATGCTTCTAGTGATTTTTTCTTGAATGGCCACAGTGATACATTTTGCACCATAGGTAATGCTTTATTATCCATAAAAGCTAAATGAATACTACGATTTTCTAAAAAACCAATCATATCTGCATCTTGTAAAGAAATAATTGGTGACTGCAGTGAATTTGGTTCATTGGTATCTATTGGTGCTTCAGTAGATTCATCAACTTTTGACTTTTGGCTTAAGAAATAGCGTAGTCCGCTAATCAAATCCTTTCGGTCTACATTATCTATATCATTATCTTTTAGTTCATCAAGAACCGATAAGACTTTCTCTGCAACTTGAATCTCTCCATCTGAACCTAAAGATGGCACAATAGCTTTAGATATATAAGATATCAACTCATTCATATAATTATTAATAGAAATATTTTCTCCTGTAAACAAACGGTTATATAAAGTTTTTAAACCCTCTAGTCCTTTTTCAATCATATCGATATGTTCGATTGATACGTTAAAATAGGCTAAATAACGATTAACATATGCATAACTTTCATGCTCAATGTCCATCTTCTCGATAACAGCCGATGATACAAGAGTTTGCTCTATTCCAATTTTTAGTTCCTTTAATTTATTTAGTTCATACTTCCAGTCAGCAAATGTTATACATTGAGCTAATATAGGCTCAATTTTTTCTAAATCACTAACATACTTTTTGGCAGACTGCCCTTCTATGAATAAATAACCTGAGTTAAAGAGTCTCAATAATATATGTGTATCTAGTTGATCGCCATCTTCAAATGCTCTCTTTGCTTGATTGTAATCTCTGTTATTAATTTGATGTACATCAAGTAAAAATTTCCCGATTGGATAATCTATCAAATTCACTTCACTAGAAGAATGAATGTCATCTAAATAACTACGAACTTCTTGAGCACGCGGTGAAATAAGTAAATCAGCATCTTGCTGCACATATTCTTTAAACTGATACATATGCGAAAATTCGAAGTATTTTTCTCCTTCTAGTGTAATAGATTCATTAAAATCGCCCTCTATTATTTTTGAAAACTTATTGGCCACAATGTTAATAGGGAATGATTGTTTACTAACTGGTAAATAGCCATTTTTATCGATATCTAAAAAACGTTCAACTGTTTTAAAAATGTTCGGGCAATCTTCATTGTAATGAATAAGATGCACCACTTTCATCTTACTACTGAGCGCATTAATAATTCTCTTCTGTACCGGCGTAATGAAGTAAAATCCGTGAAAAACAATTACTTTTTTCTTATTGAATGTATTATTTAATACAGCTTCTATTTCATTTTTCGAAGAACCCTTTAATATATTTGCCTGCTGACGTTTTTCATCAGAAGGAAACTTCAATCTTGAGGGCATCTGATTTTCGTCAATATTTAGCAAATCATTTAGCGTTGCCTGAACCACCTTTTGGAATTCAACTACTGGATCCATATTTATTTTTATAAACCAATTTGCATATGATTTAAACGTTTTATCTTTCTCTAATTGTTGTAAAATGTTCAAAAATATTTGTTCTTCCTCTGTCGGGTTATTGATAATTGCCCTAATTTCTTTTGACGTATACCCAGCATCTACTAAACTACGCATTGTTCTTAAAACAATATCTTGATTTTTATCAAATGCTTGAAAAATGCCTGGATTGTAATCTGGCAACTTCGCATATTCCCGCATAATTTGAGAAAGACGTGTATTCTGAATCAGCTCAGTCTTGCTTAAAAACCATTTCGACCCGATAAAAGGAGTTAATTGCCCAAAGGATAAGACAGGCGCAGTTACCCATCGACTTTTATACGAGGCACTAATACCTTCCATGATTCCTTTTTTGAGTGAATTCGTCGCTGTAATATGTATAACATCTTCATATTTTGAAAACAAAGAATCATGAAGCATTAGCTGTTCTGCGGATTTATAAGTTAGTATTTCAACCCCCATAGCGTATTTCCTCCTATATCCCTAATAAATCATTCCAACTGTTTATTTCTGTCGATGGCTTTTGACAACCAAAGATAAGTAATCGCTGTTTTGCGCGCGTCATTGCTACATAAAGAATTCGTGTTTCTTCTTGAATCGCCTCATAATTATCTAATCTTTTTAAAGTACTATAATTTGTTGTTTCGTTCTCAAATTCAACTTTATTTGATGTAACAACCCTTGTTTTCCATCCATATTCAATATCATTATCATTAATTTTGACCATTACATCCGATACCGACTTCTCATCACTATCTTCTTTCACAAAAGAAGACCAAACAGATGGAATAATCACTGTGTGGAATTCAAGTCCCTTTGATTTATGGACAGTCATCACTTTAATATAGTTTTGATCAAAATCCTCAGACTGCAATTCTGCCTCATCTTCTTCTCGATTTGTTGAAACCATTATAGATAACCACTGATATATCGAAAGCAAATCAGTATTTCCATCACCAAGCTTTGCATACATCAATCCTAAAATTTTATAAAGATTTAATTGGTATTTACGTACTTCATGTTTTTCTAATCCTTGTTCTTTCAAATTATTCTCATATTGTACGCTTGCAAGGAACTCATTTAAAACTAGATGGACTGGGTTATATTTCAATAAATTAATGGAATCTTTCCATACTTTTGATATTAGAAAAGTATATGATTTTTCGTTGTTAAAGTTAGTTCCATCGGAATTAATTTTAATATCTTGCGGTTTGGGACAAAACGCCGTTTGCGATAGACCATAAATTACTTCGTTATTTTCGAACTTCACCCAAGATTCAATTAGTACTAACAAGTCTTTTGCAGCGGCGGATAGAAATAACGTACCATCTAATGAAATTTGTATTGGCGGCATTGAACATAAATTTTTCTTTCTATACTTTGTTAATTTGTCACCAATCTTTTCTGCTTCACCATTAGAACGTACTAGTATCGCAAGTATCTCATTAATATTTTTCCCAAGTATATCTTTTTTTGGTATCATTTCTTGATACGCCTTAATAATAGCATCTGCACTAATTCTTTTTGAATTCTTTGTAAAGGTATTCGTTAATCCATCTTCTGCCGGCAAATTTGATAGCATTCGTTGTTCTTGAGGGGGAAGGAATTTTTTCTTTCTCCATTTATCAAAAACCTCTTCTATTTGATCTAATAATACATTGGAAGTTCGATAATTGTATTTAAGATTATACGTTTTAAGTTCAATCTGTTTCTTTGAGCCTAATTGTTGCTTTAATATTTCAAAAGCCGTTGAATTTGCTCCCCTGAATCTATAAATAGACTGCTTCACATCTCCTACTACTACAAGTTTAATACCTGATTGATGTGCTACACTTGCTATGAAATCAATTTGAGAATTATCCGTATCTTGAAATTCATCTACAAATAAAAATTTCATAGAATCTCTCAATTGATGAAGCGGTACACCAATGGTCGTCAAATGCTTTAGATAGCGAGTTAAATCTGAAACTGTTAATGTATTTTGTTTTAACTTTTCATCTTCAAATAATTCTTCTGCCACAATCAAAGTTTTATTGATTAGTTGGGCAAAAGTACTTTCTTGTTTCATTAAATCCCCGATTTGAATTCCTGAAACTCCTTTTTGTTCCAGTTTACTCCACACTTCAGATATAAACTTTATAAAGTTATGATATTGGAAGTTTCCAAAACCCGCTAAGTTAAATTGGTTATTTGCTGTTAAATCATTCGCTACTCTTTCAATAATTTCTCTTCTTTCCATCGTTAAGTTTGAAATGTCAAATTGATTACCATAGCCAATGTAGTGGCCAAATTCTTTTAAGATGAATTTTGCGAAAGCCGGAATGGTCATAATCTGCATACTACGTAAATCCTCCAAATACTTACGGTATTTCTGATTTCCAGTTTCCTTATAATACTTGATAAAACGCTTCGATAAGGAATTTCGCATATTATCCGCTGCTTCATTGGTAAAAGTAATCATTCCAATCTCACTTAGCTTTTCTACATACCCCATATTTAATAGGTACATAATTCGTGAAACCAGGGTGTGTGTTTTTCCACTTCCTGCTCCAGCAGCAACTACTATATCTATATTTGTTTTTTCGTGCTCAATTAAATATTGTTCGAGATTGAAATGATTCATGCTCGCATAACTTTTTAGAAATTCTAGTAATTTAGGTGAAATATTTTCTCCATCATAAATTTCAGTTTTTTTCAGTCCCTCGTTAATTAATACTTCTGATGATACTTCAAATGAAAAAACAGTTATTCCTTGTTTTTGAAAAAACTCTGTTTGTTGCTTAGAAAGTTGATCCCCTATACTTAGAATTGAATGATTAACTTTATTATGCAGTCCTAATAAGACATTTTGCTTCGTTAGTTCCAATTTTTTTTTAGGGAAAACAAATGAATCAGCATACTCATTGCCTGTTAAAATTTCGCGCTGGTCTGTTGTTTTCTCCTTTTCTAAAACGCTCATAATATATCTAGCATCTACTTCACTATATAAGGAAATTACTTTCCCCTTTAAATTTGTTATTTGTTTACGTTTACCCTCAACGTACTGAAGAGGGAATAAAAACAAACGATATCCAGTTATAATATTCAATCGCTCTATCTCTGATTGTTTACGTGCAGTATCTTTTTCATTTCCTGAATATAGTTGTAAGCCTAATTTTTTCTCATCCTGTGTAATAAGTAAATCTGTTTTTGCATATAAGTCATACAAATATTCCATTCGTACATCTGTAAATAGACTGCTCTCTTTCAAGATAAAATAAAAATGTAAATCTCTAACAAGTGATAAATATGCAGTGTTTACTACATATCTTTCTGCAATTTCATTTGCAACATTATACCCATATTTTTCTAAATATTCCTCTTCGAATTCTTTTACAGACGGTAGTTCCTTCTTTTCTTGTATCATTTCATATAAAAGGGCATTAATAAGTGGGCGTCGTTTCTGAAATAGTCCTTTTTTGGATGCTGGATAAGGTATAGTTTCATATGTATTAATTAATTTAGTTTCAACGGACTCGGAGGAACCTAGAATACTTAATACGTATTGCATATCAATAGTTTCTAGCATTTTCTTTTAATCTCCTTTTATAACATAGAATGCTACAATATTATTACTTTACTCCCTCTATTTTACTACTCAATGGATAATATCTATATATCTAAGCAAAATAAAAATCGTGTCCCCCCTTGTCAGAAACAAACATAAAAAAATATTAACATTCACTATTATTAACGAAAATGTTTATAACATTTTTCTATCTTGTATCAATATTGCTTAAAATTAATTGCGCTATCCATGACGCAATTCTGTTCTTAGGGTGTCGGTGTTATATTCAGTCATATGTGACTTATGTGTTAGAGAAAGTAATTGAAGATGAAACTGTGAAGTATATATGTAGTTAACAAAGGGACTGGAAAATAAGTGGAGAAAAATGAGTCTTTTATCTGTCCCCACACTCGAAAATTGTAAACAGTTATAATTGTCTGTTCTGCACAATGAACTTATAGTTGATTGGAGTGGAAGGCGGCGACTCCGGCGGGAATAGCAGATGTTTTCTGCACCGAAAGCGAAGCGGCAGGTGCATGAGCTGAAGACCCCGCAGGCGAGCTT
>JGI24024J18818_10000821_pt1 | contig 12409 bp, 8 predicted proteins | sample Cruoilmetagenom2_FD_18818 | JGI IMG/M metagenome (IMG submission 18818) | reverse complement strand
AAATCTATCATCCAGTCAGAGATTCCCCCAGAAATTGCCTCCGACATCGTGCAGGCTTATGCTGCAATTCATGGCAAGGAGCCCGCAGTTGCTGTACGCTCGTCCGCCACGGCCGAAGATCTGCCTGAAGCTTCCTTTGCCGGACAGCAAGATTCTTTCCTCAACATCTGCGGACCGGATCATCTTCTGGTGGCAGTCAAGGCCTGTTGGGCAAGTCTTTGGACTGCCAGAGCGATCAGCTACCGCATCCAGCAGGGGATCACCACTGAAGGCGTCGCGCTGGCCGTTGTTGTTCAGCTGCTTGTTCCCGCACAAGTAGCAGGCATCCTCTTCACCGCCAATTCAGTGACCGGGGTGCGTGATCAAGCACTGATCAACGCTTCCTGGGGATTGGGAGAAGCGATCGTGGGCGGCAAGGTGACCCCCGACACAATTATCGTTGATAAAGAAACCGGCCAGGTTGTNGATTACGAAGTGGCGGAGAAGCAGGTGATGACCGTGCGGTTGAACGGTGCTACCGAAGAACAGGCTGTGCCGGACTCGCTNCGCAAAGTACCTGCTCTCGACGCAGAGCACATCCAGAAACTTACCAACCTGGGATCGGAAATAGAAACGCTGTACGAAATGCCGATGGACATCGAATGGACTCTCACTGATGGAGACCTGGCGATCGTCCAGGCGAGGCCCATCACTGCGCTTCCGGAAGAACAGATACAACCTCCCACAGAATGGCCAATGCCCAATCCAAAAGCTCAGTACATGCGCACCAGCATTGTCGATCTCATGCCTGAGCCGCTCAGCCCTTTGTTTGCAACGATGGGGCTGCCTGCGATCAACCGCGGTATATCTTCCATGAGCAATGAACTGTTTAATATGCCAAAAGACACAGAATTAAGTGTCATGCTGACGATTAACGGGTATGCATACCAATCAACTGGCTATCCGCCGCGAGTGTGGTGGCTTCTATTGACCCGTATGCTGCCGAGAATCCCGCATATGCTGCGAGAAGGTGTCCCCTATTGGCAGGATGTGGCTCACCCACGTTATGCAAAAACAGTCGAACAATGGAAGGACAAGCCTCTTGAGGATCTTTCACCAACAGAACTCCTGGAAGGGGTGAATCAGGTTTTGGAAGCATTTGCCCATCATCTGGGTGCACTGATGACCAGTACCATGGGTCCTTCCGCCGGCAGCGAAACATTGTTCACCAATGTTTACAGCCGCATGGTTCAAAATGAAGGCGACCCAGAAGCACCTGTTTTCTTGATGGGCTTTGACAGCATGCCCATCCAGGCAGAGAAAGCGCTCTATGATTTGAGCCAATGGTGCCGGGAAGAGCAGGCACTGGTTGGTTATCTTACTGGTACCCAGACTGACACACTTGTTGCAAACCTCGAGAACACCACACCACCCGCAGGACTCGAGCCTGATACCTGGGGCAAGTGGCAGAAGCGCTTCTGCGAGCATCTAGATCACTATGGCTATTCAATCTATAACATGGATTTCGCCAAACCACTGCCGATGGATGACCCGCTGCCCATCCTCGAAATGCTCAAGCTGTTCATCTCCGGGGGGGCGAAAAACCCGTATGAACGCCAGCAAGATTACGCTGATCGACGTGAATCAGCTGAAAGATCCGTGCGCAGCCGGATTAAAGGGTTGCACCGTTGGGGATTTGAAAAATCACTCAACTGGGCCCAGTCCCAGGCTCCATTACGCGAAGACGGCATCGCCGAGATTGGGCTCGGCTACCCTGTGCTGCGCAAGCTCCTGCTCGAATTAGGGCAGCGCTTACAGAAGGCAGGAGCAATTCAAAAAGCCAGCGATATTTACTGGTTCGAGGAGCAAGAATTAGAAGAGTTGGTTGACGCACTTGAAAACAGCTCTAGCTTGATAGATATGAATGTGCAAATTGTAGAAAGAAAAGCAGTTTGGCAGGCACAGAAAAGTGTCAACCCACCCCCTCAACTTCCCCCGGGTAAGAAGTATATGGGCTTGGATATAGATGGTGTGTTAGCCGGTGGTGAGGGTGCTTTGGAAGGCAACATCCTTAAAGGGGTGCCTTCAAGCCCCGGGTTGATCACCGCCCCTGCCAGAGTGCTGGCGGGACCAGAGGATTTCGATCAAATGCAGCCCGGGGAGATACTGGTCGCAGGCATCACCACCCCTGCCTGGACTCCACTCTTCGCCATGGCATCTGGCGTAGTCACCGATATCGGCGGACCTCTCAGTCACGGTTCGATCGTGGCGCGTGAATATGGCATTCCCGCGGTATTAGGCACGGGGTTGGCAACCAGGACCATTACCAGCGGTCAGATGCTCTCGATTGACGGTAAGGCTGGCACGGTCACCCTGCACGAGGAGAACTAAATCCAGGTGGAGGGAACCCTCAACCCTCCACCTGCGATCCACCATGCAATCCAGCAATCGCAAGAATCTTTTCATCCTTTCCTTTACCCTGGTGGTGGTCACCCTGGGGTTCGGGTTGGTGATTCCGATTATCCCCTTCTATATGGAGAACCTGGGTGCGGGCGGCACCGAATTGGGTCTTCTATTGGCCTCATATGCGGTGATGCGTTTGATCTTCGCCCCAATTTGGGGAAGTTTATCCGATCGGGTCGGCCGTAAACCGATCATGATGATCGGTATTTTTGGTTACGGGCTGACCATGGTGCTGTTCGGACTGGCAACTGAACTGTGGATGCTCTTCGCCGCCAGGATACTTTCCGGAATACTCTCCTCGGCTACTTCACCAACTACGATGGCATATATTGGTGACAGCACCTCTGAGGAGGACCGGGGTGGTGGTATGGGCATCCTGGGTGCAGCCGTGGGTCTGGGGACGATCTTTGGCCCGGCACTGGGCGGAATGCTGGCAAGCGAATCTCTATCCACACCCTTCTTCATTGCTGGAGGGATGTCGATCCTGGCCCTGGTACTGACCTGGCTTCTGCTGCCGGAGTCACTGCCCAAAGAATCCCGCTTGCCGCTGGAAAAAAAGATCCCCATCCCCGAAATCCGCGTATGGTGGCAGGCGCTCTCCAGCCCAATCGGAATACTGCTGGTACTCGTTTTTCTTCTAACCTGTGGGTTGATGATCTTCTACGGCATATTCGGATTGTACGCGCTGGAAAAATTCGGCTACGGTCCGCAAGAGGTGGGTATTATCTTTATGGTGGTTGGATTGGTTTCCGCTATCACACAGGGCGTAATCACTGGCCCCATCACCAAGAGATGGGGAGAATCACCGGTGATCAAAATCGGTATGCTGGGATCAACTTTTGCCTTATTCCTAATGGTTTTCGCAGAAAATTACTGGTTGTTATTGACCACCATTGGTTTGTTCGTTTTCGCTACCGCACTCCTGACCCCCGCTATCAGTTCATTGACCTCAAAGCGAGCCGAGACCCAGCAAGGCATGGCCATGGGACTGAGCAACTCTTTTATGAGCCTGGGGCGTATTGCCGGACCGCTTTGGGCAGGGTTTGTCTTTGACCTGAACCTGATCCTGCCTTTCATCAGCGGGGCAGCGGTCATGTTAATCGGTTTTATTGTCAGCCTTGTTTGGTTGCGGGGTGATGTACCTGCTGCTCCGATCCACAAGGGCGGCGATCTAACCGCAAATAGCTGACCATCAACGATAGCCAGCATTTTTGATTTTATGGAGCTAACTTTTGGTTGAATCTAAACTGGCCTAACTTCACTTTCCAATGGCTTTTAAATTCTATTTTTCCCTGGTCAGCACTGCCAAAGCCATATCATCCATCTGAGCAGACTTTCCTGTAAAACTCTGGATATCGGCGAGCAAAGCCTCAACCAGGTCATCACCTGGTAGTTCAAGATGGTTTTGGACTGATGCGACCAATCCCGCCTCTTTAAAATCTACCATCTTCTCATTCTGGGCACACGTAACGCCATCAGTGTACATCAACAGCATTTCCCCTGGTTGGACTTCAACCACATTTTGCCCCCAAATCTCTTCCTCAAATATTCCCAGCGGTCTTCCGGTATGTTCCAACCGATGGCTTACTTCTCCGCTGAGGGAATTAAATACCAACGGAGGAGAATGTCCGGCATTGCTGTATACCAGGCGTCCCGTTCCTGGATCGAGAATTCCGTAAAAGACTGGTTACAAATTGTTTGGCACTGGTATCTTCCACCAGGCGTTGGTTGACAGATGTCAGTGTCATCTCAGGATGAGTTGGGAAATCACCTGCATAGGTACGCAAGAGGCTCCAGCTCAAGGCCATGTATAAAGCAGCCGCCACACCTTTATCCACCACGTCCGCCATTAAGATACCAGTGTAACCGCGCGGCAATGAAATGGTATCGAAGAAATCACCAGAGGTCTCATGCGCTGATTCCATGGTGGCTGAGAGCTGCCAGCCCGGAATTTGGGGTATCTCTTGTGGGAAAAAGCTCTTTTGAACCTCACCTGCCAGGGCTAATTCCTGAGCCATCTTGGTGTTGGCTGTTTCGAGTTGAGCTTGCAGTCTGCGCAAATCCAGGTGGTTTTGAACCCGGGCCAAGACTTCCTCGGCATGGAATGGCTTGGTGATATAGTCCACCCCTCCAACTGAGAAAGCCCGTACCTTGTCCTCGACAGCATCTAAGGCACTGATGAAAATAATGGGCACATCTTGCGTGCTTTTATCAGATTTCAGTTTTTCACATACCTGGAAGCCATCCATTTCAGGCATGCGGATGTCAAGCAAGATCAAATCAGGTGGTTTAGTTTTCGCAGCTGCTAAGGCCAGGCTTCCATCTGGAACAGGCCTGACTTGATAATCCCTTTCCTGAAGAATTTTTGATAGCAGACGTAAATTTGCAGGCGTATCGTCTACTACCATAATGTCCCCTTTTGATCGTTTCTGATCCTCCACTGGATGGTTATTTTGGGTCATGATTATCTCCAGATTCCGCAATCAAAGTCAAGATCTGTTTGTATTCGAAGTTTTGAGTTAGATTTTTCAATTGGGCAGCTAATTCCTGGTCGAGAAGCGCGATTTTTTCGATCACTCTCAGCATACGGGTTATATCGGCTGTGGTTGTTGAGCGCTGCAATTCAAGGATCAGATCATCTGGTATTTCTGCAAAATTTTCGGGATTGAGAACACCTTCTACCTTGAATTGGGGTCCTCGAATCGGTTCCAAATCCTCGTAAATAAAGCGAACATCCAGAAAACGAACCAACAAATTGAAGATTTCTGCTTCATGGAAAGGTTTGCGTACGAAATCATCACAACCGGCCAGCATTACTTGCTCATGTTCATCTTCAAAGGCAGTCACGGTCAGGGCGATGATGCGGGTATCTTGACCTTGAGCCTGAGAACGAATATATTGAACTGCTTCATGTCCATCCATCTCTGGCATGCGCATGTCCATCCAGATCAGGTGGGGGTCCCAACCCTCCCAGATTTTAATTGCCTCCTGACCATTCGCAGCTGATCGAACTGCAAAACCGATATCCTTAAGCATTTTTACCAGCATATTCCTGCTCGGCTGATCATCTTCAGCAATTAATAAGCGGTATTCCTGCTGACCAGCCTGCAAACCCACCACTCGCTGGCGCTGGGCTGCCTCATCCAGATCAGCATCAGCGGCCAAATCAACAAGAACATCAAATTTAAACCGGCTGCCTTGATCCAAATCACTATGAACTTCAATCTCCCCTCCCATCAGATTCACATACTGCCTGCTGATTGATAAACCTAATCCTGTTCCTTCCCGATAACGCTGACCAATTGAGGATTGCACAAATGGCTCGAAAATCATGGCTAAATCCTGAGCTGCGATCCCGGGGCCTGTATCCTGTACTTCAAAAGCCAGCCGGGTTCTTTTACTTTGGTGGGCATGACAGCTAGCCCGTAAAGTAACTTCTCCAGATTGTGTAAACTTGAGCGCGTTCCCCAAAATGTTGCTCAAGATCTGTCTTAGTTTTCCCTCATCGGCAAATATTCTTCGAGGTAAATCATCAGTACAATGAAAATTCAGCGACAGTCCCTTCTCAACAGCTCTCAGATTGAACATCTCTTCCAACCCATACAGCAGTTCATATAAGTCGAATTCCTTCTCATGCAGTGTGACCTGTCCTGCCTCGACCTTTGACATCTCGAGGACTTCGTTGATCAAACCCAGGAGGTGCTCACCACTGCGATTGATCACTGTGAGGCTTTCCTGGTGTTCTCGGGTTAATTGCTGGTCTCTTTCCATCAACTGGGTAAATCCAATGATGGCATTGAGCGGGGTGCGCAGTTCGTGGCTCATATTTGCTAAGAATAAGCTCTTGGCCTGGTTGGCTGCTTCGGCCTGATGTTGAGCATTCTTCAGTTCGGTAAGATCGTAATAAATGGCGATGAAACCCAAAATCTCATTTGATACGATGATCGGCAGTGCCAGCAGCTCTACATCCACTAGAGAGCCATCTTCCTTTGTGCGCCGCGTGGTAACCTGAACCCGATCCAAACTCAATACTTGATTGGTATAACCCAGTGCTTCATCTTGCACAGAGTCATGCTTGGCCACCAAGTTATCCAGATCTTCACCCACCGCCTCTTCTTGCGAATATCCGAAAAGCCTTCAGCCATTGGATTCCAGGAGACCACGACACCATCGGTGTCAGCAGTCACTACTGCTACCGGGTTGTTAACAAATAGAGCTTCAAAATACTCTTTTTGCTGTTGGATCTGTTCTTCGAATCCCTTCCGCTCGGTGATATCTTCTAATCTGCCTTCATAATACAGGACCTGTCCGGCATCATCTCTAACCACATGAGCTGAATCATTAACCCAGATTTCCCCGCCGCCATACTGCGCATCTGCACCGGGAAATCCCTGACTGCTCCTCCCAGGTCCATCGCCGAGCGCCAGCGCTGTTGGTCTATTGGATCGACATACCAATCAGAAGTATGGTCAAGGGCCAGCACCGCTTCCCGGTTGGGAAATCCAAGCATCTGGACCGCCGCCAGGTTGAAATCTAATACCTTTCCATCTGGTGTCGATCGATACAAACCAACCGGCACACCATCAAACAGTGTCCGGTAGCGCTCTTCNCTGGCTTGCAGTTCACTAGTTCTTTCTTCGACCAGATCCTCAAGCTGTTCCTGATATTCNTGCAGCTTGAATTCGGCTTGCTTNCGCTCACTGATATCCTCCATGCTGCCTTCATAATACAATACCTGCCCGGATTCATCCTTTACCACCCTTGCAGTGTCCTTCACCCATATGACCTGTCCATCATAGCGTTGGAGTTGAAATTCAACTGCTCGGACAATGCCCTTCCGCTCCAATGCTGCCTGCACAGTGGTACGCTCCTCTGCTTCCATATAAATACTGCTGACCTTTTCGGAAAGTATTGACTCTTTATCTGGATATCCAAGCATCTGGATCATGCCTGGATTAGCATCCAAAATCTCACCCGCCGGTGTCGTNCGGTATATACCGACTGGTACACCATTGAAGAGATTGCGGTAGCTTTCCTCACTCTNCTGCAGTTCAAGTGTCCGCTCTGCCACNCGTTCNTCGAGGTGTTCCTGGTGTCTCCGCAGCTGCTCTTCCACCCGAGCTCGTTCAGCGATCTCCTTTTGAGCATTTTCGAATAAGCGAGCATTCTCAATCGCGATCACAGCTTGCTGTGCGAACAGTTTGAGCAGCTTTACATCAAGTTCAGAGAAATTGCGTACCTCATCAGCTGCAACAACCGTAATTACCCCGATTAGCCTCTTCCCCAAATGCAGCGGAACTGCCACAATTGAGTGGATTTCATCCTTGTCGTAACGCTGGGCACGTGCTTTCCAAGTTTGATAGTCATCCAGGATCAATGGTTCTCCGGTTTCTGCGACGAGTCCCATCGCTCCCTCTCCCAGCTTGTGGGATGATCCGATGTAGTTTTGACGAAAACCATAACTGACAACAATTTCGATATCCTGACCGGCATGATCATAGAGGCCTAACTCCCCACCAGCACCATTCAACAGGGTCGAAGCTCGCTCAACAATCGCACGCAGCAGGACCGGAAGTTCNAGTTCTGCAGTTAATTCTGTCAATGTTGCCCGCAGTGCTTCCATCTCATCCGCCCGTCTTCTTTCAACCGCTATAAGACGGGNTTTTTCGATCGCCAATCCAGCTTGCTGGGAAGCTGCAGTCAGGATTTCAAAATCCCTGGAATCAAAATCAGCGNGCTTNTTACTTTCTGCAACCAGCACCCCACCCACCTCACCGCCGATCCGCACAGGCACATCGACTTCCGATCCACCCATCCCATAAAAATAATCTGGTTCCTGGTTGACATCCGGAGTGTAGCGCAGCTGACCTTCAAGGTATGCGAGCTCACTCAAACCTTCACCAGATTTCAACCGTTCAGGCGGATCGATAAAACCCACGCAGGCTCCCATAACTCGGTCACCGGTGTCCTCTTCTACCAGGAAAAAAGCTACAAAATCATAGCCCAAAGTATCATGCAATCCTGACACGACCCGCTGGCAGACTTCTTTCTCGTCCAGCGCAGCAGCCAGGTCCGCGCTCAGCCGGAACAGCGCAGCCTGCCGCTGAGCTTCTGTATCTGCAAAGCGTTGAGACCAGTATGCTCTAAGATTCTCCAACATCAAATCAACTCCTAATAATTTACAGTCTGCATATCACATCTTCTTTCCAATCAGCCCATAATGGCCACAAAAATTCATGTTCTTAATCAATAAACTAATTTTAATATCGTCTGGTTCATCAAGTGTCAGGTCCAAAGACACCTATTGGTCAGGTTTTTCTTCAAATCTATTTAATTCAAGCGATAAATGATTATACGCCCGGTTCTAATGCATAATCATTTCAAGCAGTGGTTTATTTGATAAATTGAGTGCGATCGGGTTTGACTTTGATACTAAAATATATATTAAAAGGGCATAATTTACCAGCATAAACCAGAGGCAGGTAATGACCTATGAAAAAGATCAAGATCATATTTGCGAATTTCACCTTCCAAGCCGAGCTGAATGAAAGCCCAACATCCAAAAAAATCTGGGAGCAGCTGCCTATCGAGAGCCAGGTAAATACCTGGGGTGATGAAATCTATTTCGAAATACCCGTCGATATGCCTCCAGAACCTGACGCTCACGAGATTGTTGAAGTCGGTGAGTTGGGGTATTGGCCAGTCGGGCAGGCTTTCTGCATTTTTTTTGGCCCCACCCCGGTAAGCACTGACGAACGACCACGCGCATACAGCCCGGTCAACATCCTGGGAAAAATCTTAGATGACTGCGAAGGGTTGAAATCGATCCAAAACCAGGAAAAGGTGCGCTTGGAACGATTAAAGTAGTTACAAGATGAAAACCCTTGGTGTACACCCATAAACTCTTCCCCCCTGTATTATGAGAATGAGTTTCTTTTTGACCGCACATAGGCAGGAAAAGTTCTGTCCAAAATCAGCAACCTTCCTTAAAACGACGTAAAAGTGAAATTAGAGACCTACATGTGAATGATTCAATTAACCACCCCCAGGTATTGGCCTAATGATCCTCACGGAGGATGGCAAACAACCAAAATTTTGATACGATTGGAATGAACTTCTTGTGAGAGCACTTATGCAATACCATGTAAACCACCTCGAGCTGGAAGAAGTTTTTCTTAAATATTTAATCTCTTAATTTGGAGATCAGTAAAAGGAGAAACAAAATGAACCGGCGAATAACATTGACAATCCTGGTTGCGGTCTTAGCACTGGCAACGATGGCATGTGAATTGAGCGGAATTTTGGTTGAGAATAATGCCATCACCGGAGAGCGGGGCTCCGGTAATGTGGTCGAAGAAACCCGACCGATCAGTGGAGTCACAGGAGTCGACTTAGCAACGATAGGAAATGTGATTATTGAGATCGGGGAAAAAGAATCACTGCGCATTGAGGCTGAAGACAACCTGATGAAATTCTTTGAGACAAATGTGCGCGGTGATACCTTGAAGATCGGCACCAATCCCTCNNCCGTCAACNTGAGACCTACNAAACCAGTTTATTTTTTCTTAACCGTGAAGGAACTGGAGCAAGTCAGCATATCCGGATCCGGTGATATTCAGGTTCCAGACCTGGAAAGCGGGCGGTTCAATGTGGATATTGGCGGCTCGGGTGATATCAGCATGGGTGACCTTGAGGCCGACCGGTTTGACATTGACATCGGTGGTTCTGGAGATGTATCTGCTGGCAGGGTAAATATCCCCTCATTTCGAGTCAAAATCAACGGCTCGGGAGATATCACCCTGATGGATTTGAAAGCTGAGGATTTGTCATTAAACATCAATGGTTCTGGCAATCTGCGCATTGATAATGGAAAAGTTGGCGAGCAGGATATTGATATCAATGGCTCTGGAAATTTTCAAGCTGGGGATTTAGCCAGCAAGGTGACCACTATCAGGATCGGGGGCTCGGGTAATATTACAGTTTGGGTAATCGAGACGCTCGATGCAAGAATAATGGGCAGCGGAAATGTGCGTTACTACGGGAGACCAACTGTCTCATCCAGCGGCAACGGCAGCGGAGATATCAGCAGCCTGGGAGATAAGTAACCGAGCTCCCATTGAAAGTGATGGTCTGAATCACAACAAAGAATTTGCCGGTATTGAATTAACCAGCCGGGATAATCGTGAAGGGAATTATTAAGTGAATCTCAAGCATGCTGGAATACTGCTGCCAGTAGTGCTCTGCCTGGGGTTGATCTCCTGTTCAAGCGCACCCTTTGAAAATGAAGACCAGGGTTGGGTTTTAATGAGATACGCCACAAACCAGGAAAAGGGGATATCGGGTGTGGAGCCGGTCGACCTGGGTGAGGATGTGCAGTTGGTACAGGATGTTTTCCCTGGCTCTCTGGAAGAGCTTAAAGCAGAAATCCTCAAGTCAACCATCCCCGAAGAGCTACCTGTAGATACTGGCACATATCAAGGATCAAAACTGACCTGGGAAGTGTCCATTGGTGAGACCCAGATTCCTGACCTTGGCCCTTTCACTGTCACGGCTCTTTTAGGAATAGCCGCGGATGAAACAGCCAGCTATTTTGTGGTATTAGTAACCCTGCCAGAGCGATATGAAGAAAACGCCGACAAGTACCAATCCGTTTTCTATCATACTTTATATGCATTCTCTCCAATCGAGTGATGTGAGGTATTTACAAGCGCACAAGATGAAATAGGCTCCATCAGCGGGATGTGGCGATCAAGGAATAATCATGGAAACTGGTCAACCTGAAGAGACAAGGGATCACAGTTCTGCCCGCCTGTTCGCAGTTGATGCCCTGCGTGGTTTGATCATTGTCTTCATGGCTCTTGATCACGCGAATATGTTTATCGCCCACAAGCACTCCCCGGGAGAGTACTGGGGCTCCGGATTTCCCATTTATTACGATTCGCTGGCCTTCATGACCCGCTTTGTAACGCATTTATCTGCCCCCGGCTTCTTCTTCCTGATGGGTGTGGGCATGCTGCTGTTTGCGGATGCGCGCCAGAAACGCGGCTGGGGCAAATGGGCTATGATCCGGCATTTCTTGATTCGGGGTGCGGTCCTGATTGCTATCCAGGTGTTGGTGGTCAATCGCGCCTGGGAACTGTCGGGGGATGGATGGCCAACAATTTATATTGGAGTCTTATTTGCTTTAGGTTCAGCGATGATCCTGAGTTCCTTGCTGCTGTGGCTCAAACCAATTTACCTCCTGCTGATCGCAGTTGTCCTCATTATTGGCACTGAATTCCTGGTCCCTGCTCCTGAATTATGGGGGACTTTCCAATTTTCCAGCCCTAATGATTACATTAAAGCAGTTTGGATATTCCCCAGTGGAAATGCGAACCTGTGGTCAAATTACCCGATTCTTCCCTGGCTGGAGCTGGTGGTCTTCGGAATCCTTTTTGGTCACTGGATTCGCAGGGACCAAAAGCAGGCTTACAGCAGTGCATGGAAAATTGGTATCGGCTTATTACTGGCCTTTCTCGTCATCCGCTGGCTGGATGGTTTTGGAAATATCCTGCCACGCATGGGAAACACCTGGATTGACTACCTCAATCTCGTCAAATACCCACCCAGCATGACTTTCACCCTGCTGACGATGGGATTAAATTTGATCTTGCTGGGTTTATTAGCCAAAGCGAACGAGAAGCTGCAAATTTTCTTCTACCCGCTGGTTGTTTATGGTCGCGCACCGCTATTCTTCTACGTTGTCCACCTGTTTTTGTATGCCGGGTTGGGACTCTGGTTGGCGCCCGAGGGAACCAGCCTGGTTTCAATGTACCCTTACTGGCTGCTGGGCTTGCTGATCCTCTTCCCGGTTTGCCTTTTGTACGGACGGCTTAAGCAGCACCCGCCAGCCAATAGGGTCCTGCGCTTTCTATAAACCAACAATAGGATCAGCACAGGAACAACGACCTTTGAGAGTCTCGGCAGG
>JGI24024J18818_10000820_pt1 | contig 12432 bp, 12 predicted proteins | sample Cruoilmetagenom2_FD_18818 | JGI IMG/M metagenome (IMG submission 18818) | reverse complement strand
ACAGGATATTGTGATCGCTTCTGGTGTATCATCCACGATCACATCCACACCGGCTGCTTGCTCAAAAGCCCGGATGTTGCGCCCGTTGCGGCCAATAATTCGGCCTTTCATATCATCTGAAGGCAGGGGTATGGTGGATGAAGTCACTTCTTCCACATGATCTGAAGCCACCCGCTGGATGGCATCAGCAATTAACTTGCGGGCTTTATATTCACCCTGTTCCTGGGCTTCAGCCTCGATTTCTCGAACAATGCGTGACATATCGTTGCGGGCTTCTTGCTCTACCCGCTCCAGAAGCAGGTCCTTGGCTTCGGCTTGGGTCATTTGGCTGACTTTTTCCAATTCTTTTGCCACGTCAGCATACATTTCTTCAACTTTGTTGGTTCTTTTATCCAAAGCGCTCTGACGCTGACTGATGGTATGTTCCCGGTCCTCGATCTTTTCAGCTCGTTTGTCCAGCTGGTCACTGCGGCTCTGGAGCCGTTCTTCGTTGCGGGTGATCTCTGTTCTACGTTCGTGAGCTTCCTTTTCCGCGGTCTGAACGATCTCAATGGCCCGGTCCTGGGATTCTTTGATTACTTCTGTTGATTTTCTTTCGGTTTCGTTGAGGAGCTGGTTGGCTTTATTTTGTTTAACTTCTGCCTCCCGGGCGGCCAGGTAATTTTTGATAAAAAATCCCATCACGGCCCCCAGCACGAGCGCGACAAAACTGATAATAATTAGATATCCATTCATTTTATTGCCCCTTTTTTCTGATCCTGCCTGCGATCATGGGTTTATATTGATAAAAGTTATGATTCCTTTTTGCTCTCTTTCCAAAGAGAACTTACAACGTCTTTAATGATGTGATACGGGAAACCTCGCCTGGTCAGTAACCCCGAGAGTTTTTTCTGAAAGGTTTTTTCCTCCAAACCGCTGTATTTTCTAATTTTGGAACGGGCACACTGGTATGCAAGCTCTTCTTCATCGAGCTCTGCCAGGACATCTTCGATGATCTCGTTTGGAATGCCTTTCTGGAATAATTCTGAGGATAGAGCTCTTTTTCCCCGGGGTTTGAACTGGACCCGATTTTCCACCCATAGAGAAGCGAACTCCCGGTCATTTACCAGTGAAGCGCCGCGCAGTCTGTCAATAACCCTTACAATGATCTCTTCGGGAACTTCATGTTTGGTCAGATTCTGGCGGATTTCCTTTTCGGAACGGATCCTATAGCTGAGGAAATTAATCGCGCGTTGATAGGCCCCCTCAAATTGATCCTTTTCCTGCAGATCGTTTATTTTTTGTTGGCTGATCTGGTTTCCCTCTGCTAGCCAGGGTGCGGCGGCCCGGGAAATACCAAAGGCAAACTCTCCATCCAAATAAACGTTCAACCGCTGGGGATTTTTCTTCTGTAGTTCCAGCCTGGTTACAGTTAACATAAAACAGCCGTGTTGACGCCATCTTTGGCCACGGCTGCCTGATTTAACGCTCTGATCCAAACACTGTATTGTGGTACGCTAGGACATCATTGCAGAAGTATGTACCTTTGAATACCTAGCGCTAGATTTTCCACTTGGTAAACCTTCAATATGCCAATGTGATTTCTACTTCAATACCACTTAGTGATGGTAGATCGTTTTTTTAGTGCCGCGGCCGCAAATCAAGAATAAGGCGACCCTTTTATTTAGGGGATGGGGAGGTTCAGTGATGATGATTTTTCCCTCTGGTCAAATTTTGGTGGAAAAATCTTGTCCCCAACCCGGTTTTTTTGTTTTGACCTTATGATCAAAACATTCTCGAATTTATTTTTAATGTTCAGGGATCTAGCTTCCCGAACTTTTCCTTATTATACACGAAACTCTTGATCAGGCAAACCCATGAGAAGGAGGGAATTTATTAAGGTTGACATACCTTCGAAGATCATGGTATTTCAAAAGTGGTAGCATATAATGGCAGGAGGATTTACTATGAGGATAATCTTTGTTTGCCAGGGAAATATCATTCGCAGCCCTCTCGCTGAAAATATGTTCCGATACCTGGCCCGTGAGAGGGGTGTGGGGGAAAAATATCAATTGGATTCTGCCGGAACATCCGCCTACCATGTTGGCGAACCCCCTGATCACCGTATGCGCCAGGTGGCAGATAATAATGGGTTTGAGTACACTGGCAGGGCCAAACAGTTTCGGGTGGAGGATTTTGATCAATTTGAGCTTGTCATCGCCATGGATAAGGCCAACCAGCGTTATCTAGAGATGAAAGCTTTACCGGGAGAACAGAGATCAAAGATCCATTTGATGCGGGAATATGATCCCGAGGGAAAACCCGGTTTGGATGTGCCTGATCCCTATTATGGCGGATTGGATGGATTTGAAGTGACCTTCGAGATTGTGAAACGGTCCTGCCAGGGATTGATGGAGGCGCTGGAAAGTGAAACAAGTACATCCTGATGTCCAGGTTTGGATAATTAAGAACCAGTTTGGGAATATCACTTCTGTTGATCCGGTGAGTGGGGGCTGCATCCATCAAGCTCTGAGAGTCCAAACAGCTTCTGGAGAATATTTTATTCTCAAACAGGATCCGGGTAAGTATGCGGATGTATTTCAGCGGGAAGCAGAAGGATTGGAAGCGCTGAAGGTCTCTGGAGGGCCAGTGATTCCGGATGTATATCTGGTAGGAGAGGAGTTTTTGCTGCTCAGCGATCTGCAACCTGCTCCGCGCTGTAAGGACTTCTGGCAGATATATGGCCAGCAGCTGGCGGTGGTGCACTTGCAGCAAAACCCCAGATTTGGTTTTGAGACCGATAATTATATTGGCAGTAATCCCCAGGAAAATACCTGGATGGAAAATGGCTGGGAATTTTACCGGGACCTGCGGATCAAGAACCAGATCAAATGGTCCAATGATCGATCCCTGCTGGATACCAAGGATATCCATAAATTGGAGAACTTCATGGTTCAGCTACCTGAATTAATCCCGGAGCAGCCAGCTTCCTTGATCCACGGGGATTTATGGAGTGGAAATTTGATCTCGGATAATGGTGGAAAACCAGCTTTGATCGATCCTGCTGTATATTACGGTTGGGCAGAAGCAGACCTGGCGATGACGGATTTGTTCGGCCGTTATCCAGAAGAGTTTTTCAAGGCTTACGCTGAGATCAATCCTCTTGAGAAAGGTTACCGCTCCCGTTTCCCACTGTACAACATCTACCATTTGTTGAATCATCTTAATTTATTTGGCAAAGGATATCTCTCCCAGATCCGGTCGATCCTTGATCGTTATTAGGATCATTCCCATGAGATTGTAGTTGTAGATTATGTTAACGTCTGGTCCAGCAGGAATGATACAATTGCCTCTGGATGTACGCTAACGGGAGGAGTCAATTTTCTTATGACAGTGCCTTATTGGGTTCAGGATTCAATTTTCTACCAAATATTTCCAGATCGGTTTTATAACAGCGATCCTGGAAATGACCCTTTAACAACCCAGGCCTGGGGAGAAAAGCCGACCATCTGGGATTTCCAGGGTGGAGATCTGCGGGGTGTGATCCAGAAACTGGATTATTTGCTGGATCTGGGGATCACGGCAATCTATTTTAATCCCATTTTTCAGGCAACTTCCAACCATCGCTATAATATCAGCGATTACCTGAAGATCGATTATAAGTTAGGAACAACCAATGATTTTCAAGCCCTGCTGGATGTTGCCCACCAAAACGGGATCAGGATCGTGATCGATGGAGTTTTCAATCACTGCGGCAGAGGTTTCTTTGCTTTCAATGATGTCTTGGAAAATCAGAACCATTCGCCATATATTGATTGGTTCCACCTCAATAATGTACCTCCGGATGCCTATTCGCCCGGAGATGCTGATGATTATGAAGCCTGGTGGAAGTTCAAGAGTTTGCCTAAGTTCAATACTGATAACCCTCGCGTTCGAAAATATATCTTTGATGTTGCAAGGTATTGGATCCGTCTGGGTGCAGATGGCTGGCGGCTGGATGTCCCGAATGAAATTGATGATGAGAGTTTCTGGGAAGAATTCAGGCAGATTGTGAGATCCGAAAATCCCGATGCCTACCTTGTGGGAGAGATCTGGGACGGGGATCCGAAATGGGTTGGTCCAGCAAGTTTTGATGGTTTGATGAACTATCCTGTCAGGGATGGTGTGATCGGTTTTCTGATGGAGAATATTGCAGCTGACGGATTCTCAGAAATGATCAATCGGCAGCTGAATCAGTATGATCGGGAAAATGTTTTCGCGATGTACAATACCCTCGGTTCGCATGACACTGTCAGGATCAAAACCGAACTGGGAGGAGATCAAAAGAAATTGAAAATGGCTTATTCTTTCCTGATGGCCTATCCTGGCGCTCCTGCGATCTATTATGGAGATGAGATTGGTGTAGATGGGGGGAAAGACCCTGATTGCCGAAAGGCATTTCCCTGGGATGAAAAAGATTGGGATCATGATCTGCGTAACTATCTTCAGAAGTTGATCTATATTCGCAAGAAAAGATCTGTGCTGCGCAGGGGTTCCTACCAGGAAGTTATTGTGGACAGCAAAAGAGGTCTGTATGCCTTTGCCAGGAAACTTGGCGGTGAGAGCTTGCTCACTGTCCTGAATGCCAGCGGTGCCCGCCGAAACATTAAGATCTCTGCTGAAGACCTGCATTGGAGTGATGGAAGGATCATCAACGATCTGCTTTCCAACCAGGAGTTTATTGTTGCGGGTTCCGATGTGAATCTCAGTGTTGAACCCTGGGAGGTTTTATGGATCACCTGAGTCGAAAATATTCCATTCAAAATGCGGAACGATTAGAAAAATAAATGGTAAAATACAACGCTTGGAGGTAACCCCTCCAGGTGTTTTAATTTGTAATTGTGTATTTTAGCAGGAGGTATATCATGGCAGACCAGAAATGGGTCTATACATTTCAGGATGTAGAAGCAGCAGAGAAACATGTTGGCGGTGTGTGGGATAAAGTCCGCGGATTATTAGGTGGTAAAGGAGCCAACCTGGCAGATATGACCAGGATCGGAATTCCTGTTCCCCCCGGATTTACAGTCACAACTGAGGCTTGCAATGCCTATATTGATGGGGGAGAAAAATTCCCTGAAGGCATGTGGGATCAGGAACTGGCCGCAATGAAGGAAACAGAGGAGCTNACCGGGAAAAAATTCGGCGACACCAAAAACCCGCTCCTGGTATCCTGCCGTTCGGGCGCGGTGAAATCCATGCCCGGCATGATGGATACTGTTCTTAATCTCGGTCTTAACGATGAGACCGCCAAAGGCATGGTTGCCCTGACCGGTGACGAGAGATTTGTATACGATGCTTACCGGCGCCTGGTGCAAATGTTTGGCTCCGTAGTGCTGGGCATTGATGACGATGCTTTTGAAGATATCTTAGAAGAGCACAAAGAGAAAAAAGGTGTTGCAATGGACACCGATCTGGAAGCAGAGGATTGGAAGAATCTGACCGCCGAATTCCAGAAGATCATTAAGAAAGAAAAAGGATTTGACTTCCCCCAGGATCCTGCCGAGCAGCTGCGTATGGCCACTGAGGCGGTTTTTGCCTCCTGGAACGGCAAACGAGCTGTGGATTACCGCAACGCGGCGGGCATCCCCCACGACCTGGGAACCGCGGTCAACGTGATGACCATGGTTTTTGGCAATATGGAAGAAGCTTCCGGAACTGGCGTTGCTTTTACCCGCAACCCCTCCACCGGTGAGAATAAACTCTGGGGCGAGTACTTGCTTAACGCCCAGGGCGAAGATGTGGTGGCCGGCATCCGCAACGCGGAACAAATTGACGGCTTGAAGGATAATATGCCCGAGGTATATAAAGAGTTCCAGGATATCACCATCAAACTGGAAAACCACTACCGGGAAATGCAGGATGTCGAGTTCACCATTGAACGCGGCAAACTGTGGATGCTTCAGACTCGTGACGGTAAACGAACAGCTAAAGCGGCTGTGCAGATTGCGGTTGATATGGTTGCCGAAGGTCTGATCAGTAAAGAGGAAGCTGTTCTAAAGGTGGACACCGACCAAGTGGATACTCTGCTGCATCCTCAATTTGATCCTGCTGAAAAGGAAAAAGCTGACAAAGAAGGAAAAATGGTCGCCACTGGCGTGAATGCTTCCCCCGGTGCAGCTGTAGGACGAATTTATTTTGATGCTAATACCGCAGAACAGAAATCCAAAGAAGAGGGCCAGGATGTGATCATGGTCCGCCCCTTCACCAAACCGGATGATGTACACGGCATGCTTGCTTCCAAAGGCATCCTCACCAGTGAGGGTGGGGCTACATCCCATGCGGCTGTAGTTGCCCGCCAGTTTGGTATTCCCTGTGTGGTAGGTGCTTCCGACATTCAAATCAGTATGAAAGAAAGAACCCTGGTAGCTGCTGGAGTGACCATCAAAGAAGGAGATTATCTTTCTGTGGATGGCGCCACCGGTGAGGTCTTCCTGGGCGAAATACCATCTGTTGCTCCTACCCTGGAAGAGCAGACCGAATTGCTGGTACTGCTGACCTGGGCGGATGAGATTTCCGCTACCAAGGATATTCGAACAGCTCCAGAAGGTTGGCCGACCCGTGGTTTGATGGTCTGGGCCAATGCTGATTACCCTGAAGATGCCCGCCGGGCCCGCTCCTATGGTGCCCAGGGCATCGGTTTGTGCCGCACTGAACATATGTTCTTTGAACCGGAACGACTGCCTATCGTCCAGAAGATGATTATGGCTGATAATGTAGAAGATCGCGTGGAAGCTCTTGATATATTACTTCCTTACCAGCGCAGTGATTTCGACGGCTTATTCGAAGCAATGACTGGTTTGCCAGTAATTATTCGCTTGATCGATCCCCCGCTGCATGAGTTCATGCCAGATGAGCACAAACTCCTGGAAGAAGTGATCGCCAACCGGATCCAAAACAAAGTGGACCAGGCCAAAGAAGATTTGTTGGTCAGTATTCAGAATCTGCACGAAAGCAACCCCATGATGGGGCTGCGCGGTGTGCGTCTGAGCGTAGTCATGCCGGAAATCGTCAGCATGCAGGTGCGGGCTATCTTTGAAGCTGCCGCGGATGTAACTCTGCGAGGTTTTGAACCGCATCCGGAAGTGATGATTCCCTTAACCGGCCACATCAACGAGCTGCACTTCATCCAGCCTAAACTGGAAGAGATCGCCAAAGCCGTGATGGAAGAAAAAGGCGTTGAATTTGAATACAAGTTCGGCACTATGATTGAAATCCCCCGCGCTGGCCTGACTGCAGACGAGATTGCCGGAACGGCGGAATTCTTCTCCTTTGGAACCAACGACCTGACCCAATTCACCTTCGGCTACAGCCGGGATGACGCTGAGCGCAACTTCCTGGTGAAATATGTAGAAGATGGAATCCTGCCCAGGAATCCTTTCCAGACTATTGATACACAAGGTGTGGGCCAATTGATGGATCTGACTGTCAAGAAAGGACGCGGGACCAGGGTTGACCTTGAGGTTGGCATCTGCGGTGAACACGGTGGTGATCCAGAATCGATCGATTGGTGCTACAAGATCGGTTTGAACTACGTCAGCTGTTCCCCCTTCCGAGTGCCTGTCGCTCGCCTGGCTGCTGCCCAGTCTGCGATCAAGAACCGGAAATAAGTTAAGTTTAGATATAAGCTCCCGGAGCTTTAAGGGACTGAGTCCTTTCAGAAGGACCCAGTCCCTTTTTTAATGATGGACTCAATCCCCTTTTTAATGTTAACGACATCGTCCTAACTTTTATTCCATGTTATGATTCAAGAACTATTTGTAATCATTCTGCATCAATAAAACTAAAGGAGAGAGGAAATGGATTTCGGATTAGCATTTTCGTATGTCTTTGAAGATAAAGACTGGGTGAAAAAATTGGCCCTGGCCAGCGTGTTGTGTCTAACTGTGATCGGGATTATCCCCGTCCTCGGCTGGGGACTTGAAGTGATGAAGCGTGTCATTAAGGAAGACCCGGAGCCACTGCCAAATTGGAGCAAATTTGGACAATACTTCGTGAAGGGGCTTTTAGTTGTCCTGGTGGGATTTGTTTATTCCCTGCCGGTCATTGTTATCGGAAGCTGCAATGCAGGCGCTGGTGCCCTGCTCGGAAATACAGGTGAAGATTTCGCAACTCCGCTGATCTGGATCCTGACCACGTGCCTGAGCTGTCTTTATATCTTATACGGTGTGGGCATCTCCCTGGTAATTCCTGCGGCATTGGGCAATTACGCTGCCAGTGGTGAGTTTGGATCCGTGTTTAAACTTGGAGAGATCTTCAAGATCGTGCGTAATAACCTCGGGAACTATGGATTGGTATTTTTAGGTCTACTTCTGTCGAATATCATTGCTCCCCTGGGCGGTGTTGCCTGTGGGATCGGTATAGCAGTAACAACTGCCTACGCGATCTTATTTAACTCCCACCTGATGGGCCAGGCCTATAAAGTTGCTGTTCCAGGAGGAGACCTCCCAGCAGATCCGATTCCTGATGCGAGCTAAGGTTTTATCCTCTTGCAAAATTAGATGAACAGGGAGGTGGGATATGGCGATGACAAAACCAGGTAAAGTCCAAACTTTGTCGATTTTGATCATAATAAGTGGAGTTTTTAATATCCTGGGGGGTGGATTATTAGCCCTGCTGATCATCATTGGCACGATTGGCATAGGTCTTTTATGTGCGCCGATTCTGGTCCTGCCAATGGTCCTGGGCGTTGCAGAAATCATCTACGGCATTAATATGATGGCGGACCCTCCCCGGATTGAAGAACCNTCCCTGGCGATTGCTATCCTGGAGATTTGCAGTATTCTATTTGGCAATATCTTTGGACTTGTGGTTGGAGTAATCAATCTTGTTTTCATTAATGATCAGGAACTTAAAGCTTATTTTGAAAGTCTGAAATAGGTTTGTTTCGTGTTAAACAAAAAGGATACGGTTTTCTTTAAGAAAACCGTATCCTTTTAATTAAATTAAGGACTTCGTCCCTATCTATTTATCCTTTCGCGAAATCATACCCTTTATCCATTGCCTTAAAGTTGATCGGCAGGGTCTTTTTATGCCTCTCAGGGATATGCTCCTCAAGGGCTTTTTTAACCGCATCCAGGGGGAGGATAGGTTTCATAGCCAGCATGGCTCCCATCATGATCATATTTGCCAGTCGGACCATGCCGAGCTCCTCGGCAATTTCATTGGCGGGAATCAATAGAAATTGAATGCCTTTGCGCTCGATCTCCCGATTGAACAGGGATGAATTGGCTACCAATACACCGTCATCCGGCACCAAATACTCATACTTATCCACCGAGGGTAGATTCAATGCAAGGACAATGTCCGGGTTTCTCACCAGGGGAGAACCGATGGCTTCCTCGCTGACAATCACTGTGCAGTGGGCGGTGCCGCCCCGCATCTCAGGACCGTAGGAAGGGATCCAGGTCACTTGCAATCCGTTATCCATTGATGCATAGGCCAGAACCTGCCCGGCGAATAATGTGCCCTGGCCGCCAAAGCCAGAAATGATAATACTGGTTTCTTCCATACCTTATTACTCCTTATACCTTCAGTGATTCCAGAACAGAGGAGACCTTATAATCTCCCAGCGGGAATACCGGGACCATTTTTTCAGCTACAAATTCAAGGGCTTCCTGAGGGCTGATCTTCCAGTTAGTAGGACAGGAAGAGAGCAGCTCAACCATGGAGAAACCCAATCCTCTCTCTTGAGCCTCAAATGCCAAACGGATGGCCTTTTTTGATTTCCTGATGTTGGCTGCGTCGTGCAAACTGCGCCGAACAATGTAACTGGCTCCATCCAGATTGGAGAGGATTTCTGCCATACGGATAGGATAACCGGCCAATTCCACATCTCTTCCCAGGGGAGAGGAGGTGGTTTTCATTCCTACCAGTGTGGTGGGGGCCATTTGCCCTCCGGTCATACCGTAGATGGCATTGTTAATGAAGATCACTGTGATATTCTCACCTCGGGCAGCAGCATGCATGATCTCGGCTATACCAATCGAAGCCAGATCGCCATCTCCCTGGTAAGTAAAAACTGTGTTCTCAGGAAGCACTCGCTTGATACCTGTTGCCATGGCAGGAGCTCGACCGTGGGCGGCTTCCACAAAGTCCATTTTGAAATACCGGTAAGCAAATACCGAACATCCCACGGGAGCCACACCTATGGTCTTTTCGCGCAGACCCATTTCGTCCACTACCTCGGCAACCAAACGGTGAGCAACACCGTGAGTACAACCCGGGCAGTAATGGGTGTGGACATCTGTAAATGATTCGGGACGCTGATAGATAACCTCTGTAGTTGCAACCATTATTTATCTCCTGTGAGCATTTTATCCATGCGAATGATCCATTCATCTCTGGGATCATCGGCGCCGGGGTCATTATTGGCAGCCACACGCCGGATCTCATCCAGGATTTCATCAGGCAGTGGAGTCACACCGCCCATTCTGCCGTAAAATTCGATCGGCACTTTTCCCTGGACGATCCTCATGATATCGTCCAGCATCATTCCGGAATTCATTTCAACCACTAAAATTCGTTTCACTTGCTTGGCGAGTTCAATCAAACGTTTCTGGGGGAATGGCGCAAGGGTGATCGGTCTCAATAACCCTGCTTTGATGCCTTCTTCCCGGGCCTCACGAATGGCGGAAGACGCCACCCGGCCGGCAGTACCAAACCCGATGACCAGAACTTCCGCGTCCTCGATCTCATATTCATCATAGATCACTTCGTTCTTCTCGACCTCTTTCCAGCGTTTTAACAGGCGCAGATTGGTGATTTCTTCATCTTCCGGATCGATATAGATAGAAGTGAGAATATTCGGTTCCCGTCCTTTTGCGCCGCGGACTGCCCATTCTGGTGCTTTCTTAGGAAGTTCCTTCATTGGAGGAAGTTCTGCTGGTTCCATCATCTGACCCATATTGCCATCAACGATCACATGCACGATAGAGCGGTACTTTTCTGCCAGATCAAACGCCAGGCTGATATAATCCACAGATTCCTGAACACTGGCTGGTGCAAGGACGATTGGGAAATAATCACCATGTCCTCCTCCCTTGACCATCTGGTAATAATCTCCCTGGGAGGGAGCAATATTGCCTAACCCGGGTCCGCCGCGCATTACGTTTACAACTACAGCGGGCACTTCAGTTCCAGCAATGTAGGAAATGCCTTCCATCATTAAACTGACACCAGGACTGGACGAGGCGGTCATCACACGTTTTCCAGTACAGGCTGCCCCGTAAACCATATTGATCGCAGAAACTTCACTTTCCGCTTGTACAAAAGCCCTGCCAAGTTCCGGTAAACGCCTGGCCATATGTTCCAGGAATTCAGTCGAGGGGGTGATAGGGTATCCGTAAAAGGCTTCTACACCTGCTCGTATGGCAGCTTCCGCAAAAGCATGATTTCCTTTCAATAATTCTTTTGCCACTGTGCTTACCTCCTGGGTTTCCTCTCGGGTTTTTCTCTATAAACGGTAATGGCGGCATCAGGGCAAACTACTGCGCAGATCCCGCAACCAGTACAGGTTTCTTCTTTCATTTTGGCAGGATGATATCCTCTTGGTGTGAGCCGGCTCATGTCAAGTTCCAGGACTTCCTGGGGGCAGGCTTCAATGCAGAGGCTACAGCCTTTGCAGTAGTTATCATCCACTACTATCCATCCGGTAACTGCCATTCAATAATCTCCTTTCTGGACCGCAAATTGCCAGGGGTACGTTCTTTTCCAGTACATGTTATATCACAATCTTACCCTGACTGAATTTATTATATAAAATGACAACAATTCAGCATAGTGACACAACTCAGCAGATAGTATAATGATTATCAGGTCACTTCAATTCAATAATTTTCGTTCCCGGAAATTTCTCCCCTTATTGACACTTACACATCGTCTGGTATAATGGCACGGCATTGAAGGAATAGGTCCTTTTGCAGCCTTTTGGCATGGATTAAGACCCCCAACTTCCCCGCTCACCTGTGGCCGATGCTTTGAACACGGAGAGAACGGTGAAGTGAAGATTGGAGGAGTAGTTATGAAGTATGCAATTGTTGTAAGTGGTGGGAAACAGTATAAAGTTGTCCCCGGAGAGATCCTTCAGGTTGATAAACTTCCTACCGAAATCGGAAAAAAAGTTGTCCTGAAAGAAGTATTATTCATCTCTGATGGAAAAAAGAAAGTAACCATTGGCACTCCGGTGATTAAAGGAGCCAAGGTAGAAACAACCGTTACCGCCCAAATTAAAGGCCCCAAGATACTGGTCTTTAAATATAAACCCAGAGTGCACTACCGGAAGAGACAAGGTCATCGTCAGTTATATACACTGCTGCAGATTGACAAGATCGTGACGAAATCAGGAGAAAAAGATGGCGCATAAAACAGGTGGCGGTTCTACCCGCAATGGACGAGATAGTAATTCCAAGAGATTGG
>JGI24024J18818_10000816_pt1 | contig 12442 bp, 7 predicted proteins | sample Cruoilmetagenom2_FD_18818 | JGI IMG/M metagenome (IMG submission 18818) | reverse complement strand
CATGGTCAATATGACCCATCGTCCCAATATTCACATGCGGCTTCGTCCGCTCAAACTTCGCCTTCGCCATCAGCGTGCTCCTTCTATTCGCCTCTGACCTTCGCCACGATTTCTTGCGCGGCGGCGGTCGGAACTTCTTGGTATGAGTGGAACTGCATCGAGTAGTTAGCACGGCCCTGGGTACGTGACCTCAGATCCGTGGCGTACCCGAACATCTCTGCGAGGGGTACGAGGGCCTTGACGACCCGACCATGTCCACGTTGGTCCATCGATTCGATCTTCCCTCGACGTGAGGAGAGATCGCCGATAACGTCACCCAAGTAGTCCTCAGGGGTGACAATCTCGAGCTCCATGACGGGCTCGAGAAGTTTCATGCCGGCCACTTTGGCCGCGTCCTTCAGGGCCATCGAACCGGCGATACGGAATGCCATTTCGTTCGAGTCCACAGCGTGGGCCGAACCGTCGATGAGCGAGGCTTTCAGGTCGACGAGCGGGTATCCGGCGAGGATGCCCGCGTCGAGCGCCTGGCGCATGCCCTTCTCGACGGCCCCGATGTACTCACGGGGGACGTTGCCGCCCTTGACGGCATCGACGAACTCGAAGCCGCTGCCGGGGGCGAGGGGCTCGAGATTGATGACCACATGGCCGAACATGCCGGAGCCACCGGTCTGACGCTTGAACTTCGCGTCGATCTTGTTGACGGCCTTCTTGATCGTCTCGCGGTAGGCGACCTGCGGACGGCCAACGTTGGCCTCGACCTTGAACTCGCGTCTGAGGCGCTCCACGAGGATCTCCAGGTGAAGTTCGCCCATCCCTGCGATGATCGTCTGGCCGGTCTCGTCGTCGCTGCTGACCTGGAAGGTCGGATCTTCCTCTGCGAGCTTCGCGAGGGCTTCACCGAGCTTGTCCTGATCTGCCTTTGTCTTCGGCTCGATCGCAACGGAGATCACCGGGTCTGGGAACGTCATCGACTCCAATTGGAGCGGAGCGTTCACAGCCGAGAGGGTGTCACCCGTCTTCGTGTGCTTGAGACCGACGGCGGCGACGATGTCGCCGGTATGGATCTCGTCGATATCTTCCTGCTTTGCAGCGTGCATACGAAGAAGCCGGCCGATGCGTTCCTTCTTGCCGTCTGTGGTGTTCAGGACGGCGTCGCCCTTGTTGGTCGTACCGGAGTAGACACGGAAGTACGTCAACTTTCCGACGTACGGGTCGGTCATGATCTTGAAGGCCAGCGCTGCGAACGGTTCATCGTCCGATGCGTCCCGTGTGATCTTCTCGTCCTCGTGGTTCGGTCGGAATCCTTCCACCGACGGAAGATCCGCCGGTGACGGCAGGTACGCGACGATCGCATCGAGGAGGGGTTGCACGCCCTTGTTCTTGAATGCCGAGCCGAGCATCACCGGCACGAATTTGCGGTTGATCGTTCCACATCGGATAACCGATCGGATCTCATCGGGGTCGAGGTCGTGGTCTTCGAGGTACTTCTCGAGGAGATCTTCGTTCTCGTTGGCGACGACGTCGAGCATCTTGTTGTGCCACTCTCGAGCGACTTCGACGTACTCCTCGGGGATATCGACGACCTCTCGCTCTTTGCCTTCTTCGTCGTGCCAGACGATGGCGTTCATCTCGACGAGATCGATGACTCCGTGGAACTCCGACTCGGCGCCCATCGGTATCTGGATGGCAACCGGGTTGCCGCCGAGACGATCGATGATCGATTCGGTGGCCGAGTAGAAGTCGGCGCCGATCCGGTCCATCTTGTTGATGAAGCAGATCCGGGGAACGCCGTACTTGTCGGCCTGTCGCCAGACCGTCTCCGACTGTGGCTCGACACCCGAGACCGCATCGAACACGGCAACGGCCCCATCGAGGACACGGAGCGAACGCTCGACCTCGACCGTGAAGTCCACGTGACCGGGCGTGTCGATGATGTTGATGACATGGTCGTCCCATGCGCAGGTCGTTGCAGCAGACGTGATCGTGATGCCGCGCTCCTGCTCCTGCTCCATCCAGTCCATGACAGCCGCGCCCTCATGGACCTCACCCAGCTTGTAGGTGCGACCCGTGTAGTAGAGAATCCGCTCCGTCGTCGTGGTCTTGCCCGCGTCGATGTGGGCCATGATCCCGATGTTGCGGATCTTCTCGAGGGAAATGCTGCGTGCCATGAGGTATCAGTGCTCTCGAACTACCAGCGGTAGTGGGCGAAGGCCTTGTTGGACTCCGCCATCTTGTGGACGTCTTCGCGGCGCTTCACCGCTGCACCGGTGCGGTTGGCCGCATCGAGAATCTCGTTCGCGAGACGCATCGCCATCGTGGGCTCTTTGCGCTTGCGGGCGAACTCCACGAGCCAACGGACGGCAAGGGTCTGACCGCGCCGGGGCCGGACCTCTACGGGAACCTGATAGGAGGAGCCACCGACACGCCGTGACCGTACTTCGACGGACGGACGGATGTTGTCGATGGCGCGCTTGAGAACGGTCAGCGGATCGGAACCGGTGCGCTGTTCGACGGTGTCCATGGCGCCGTACACGATGCGACGTGCTGCGCCCTTCTTGCCGCGCCAGAGCACCTTGTTGACGACCTGGGTGACGAGAACGGACCGGTAGACCGGATCTGGTTCGAGCTTACGAACCTCGGCTGGTGCGCGACGCATGCCTAGGACTCCTTCTTGGTTCCGTACTTGGAACGCGCTTGCTCACGGCCGTCGACGCCTGCGGCATCGAGGGCTCCACGGATGACCTTGTAACGAACACCCGGAAGGTCTTTCACACGGCCACCACGAACGAGCACGATCGAGTGCTCCTGGAGGTTGTGGCCTTCGCCCGGGATGTAGGCGGTGATCTCGGCACCGGAGGTGAGGCGAACACGAGCGACCTTGCGGAGCGCGGAGTTCGGCTTCTTCGGAGTCACGGTGTAGACGCGGGTGCAGACACCACGACGTTGCGGTGATCCTGCAAGACCAACGGTCTTCGATTTCTTCGGCTTCGGCGTCCGGCCCTGTCGGACCAGCTGCTGTACGGTCGGCACGTCGGTACCGTCTCTCTCTTCTCGATGCACCCGAGCCCGATGAGTTCGGTACTTGGGTTCTAACGAACGAAAACCGGCGTCGTCACGCGCAGTGACTTCGCCGATCCCTTCTGTGAGTCGCTCCGCTCACAACAACGTTCTTGCGAACGCCTCAGGGTAAGCGCGGACTCCGGCGGGAAACCGGATGCGGAAGTATATAGACCCCCGGCTCTAGTGCGCAAGACGGGAGAGCTATGAGCTGTGAGCTCTGAGCACTGAGCACTGAGCTCTGAGGGTTCTGGTCGGTCGTCACATTTCCGCCGTGCTCATGGCTCACAGCTCACGGCTCTCAAATTGGGAACACCGGGGGTTCCGTGTCCGGGGGCTCTTCGATCTGCTGCTTCGGCTGCGACCGGGGTTCGGCCGGCTGGTCGGTCTGACCCTGCCTGAAGCCCATGAACGTGATCATCGCTACGAAGATCGCAAGGAAGGTCTCGCCGAAGTAGAAAGCGATTGCGACGACTGCTGCGCCCGTCACGACAGAGATCCACCGGGCAATCGGTGTTGCCTTGGTTGGCGTGACCATCTCGAGGGCGTGCTGGAGCATGTGCCCGCCATCGAGGGGCAGGATCGGTATCCAGTTGAGGATCCCCCACACGAGACCGGCCCAGACAAAGCTCCGGAGGAAGGCGAAGGCCAGATCGGGGAGTCCGTCGAACACTCCCATCCTGCTGAGACCGATGACGCCCAGACCGGCGGCAATTCCGACTGCCGACCCCGCTGCCGAGATGATGAACTGCCTTCCCGGGCCGATGCGGTGAGGTGCTCCCCACGATGTGTATCCCCCGAGGGCGAAGAGGGTTATCGACACTGGAGAGGCTCCGAAGGCTCTCGCCGTGAACGCGTGTCCGGATTCGTGGAGGAGGACGGCGACGAGAACCGCGCAGGTCCATGCAGCGATCTCCCAACCCGAGTACACACCGAGTCCGAACACGGCAACGAACAGGAATGACCAGTGGATGGAGACGGGGACGCCGAGGAGAGGGAATCGGAGCACGGGCCAACGATAGGCCGGACCGCCCGCCAGCGGACACAGCCCTTCGGAAATCGTTTGTGCCTACAACACTGACTATCCATGCCCCAGACACGAACGATGGCAGAACGCGCGACGGAGGCGGCCCTCTCGGGCCGCCTCCGTGTGTTCAGGTCGTCTGAGTGACTACTCGTCGCCGCTGGTTTCCTCTACCTCCACGGTCCCGCCGAGCGATGCCAGCCACTCTGCCGGATCGGAAGGCAGGCCTTCGTCCACAGATTCGGGAGCTTCCTCTCCGAAGAGACCGAGCGCCGTAACGACGTTCGCATCGGGGAGCATCGGCTCGATCGACTGGTAGTACTCGGATCCGGTCCCGGATGGGATCAGCTTGCCAATGATGACGTTCTCCTTGAGTCCCCTCATGAAGTCAGACTTCGATTGGAGCGCCGCTTCCGTGAGCACCCTTGTGGTCTCCTGGAAGGACGCAGCCGACAGCCACGAATCCGTCGCGAGCGATGCTTTGGTGATACCCATCAGCTCGGGTCGACCCTCTGCCGGGATCTTGCCGTCCTCGACAAGTTCACGGTTGACCTGGAGGAACGCCTTCTGATCGACGAGTTCGTTCGGGAGATACTGCGAATCGCCGGGGTTGGCGATACGCACCCTACGGAGCATCTGACGCACGACCATCTCGATATGCTTGTCGTGGATGTCGACGCCCTGAGAGCGGTACACCTCCTGGACCTGATCCACGAGATACCGCTGGCAGGCTCTGATTCCCTGGACCTCGAGCACCTCTTTCGGATCAAGCGGACCCTCGGTGAGCTGTGTCCCCGGCTCGATGATGTCGCCCTCTGAGACACGGGGGCGCGACCGGCGAGGCAGCGAGTGCCGTACTTCCTCTTCACCGTCGACAATCACCACATAGCGAGTGCCGGTCTCCTCGTCGGTCTCGAACTTCACGGCGCCGCCGATATCGGAGAGGATCGCCTTCCCCTTCGGGGTGCGAGCCTCGAACAACTCGACCACGCGGGGCAGACCGTGCGTGATGTCCTCGCCGGCGACACCGCCGGTGTGGAACGTACGCATCGTCAACTGTGTGCCAGGTTCACCGATCGATTGGGCCGCCATGATGCCAACCGCCGTACCGATCTCGACCATCGATCCCGTTGCGAGATCGATGCCATATGAGTCACGGCTGATGCCGTAGCGGGACTCGTCGGTGAGAGGCGAGCGGACCCTGACCTCGGTCACGTCTTCGAGCTCTTCGAGACCGATGACAGCGTCGCGATCGATGACGAAGCCCTGCTTCAGCTTCCGGCCGTCCGGGAGCTCGACGATCTTGCGGCCATCTTTGACGGCCTCGGCGAGCATCCGTCCGAACACATGGTTCTGGAGATGACGCACCGGGGAGCCGTCCTCCTCGCGTGTCTTGATCACGATGCCGGCGTCCTCTGTCGGCTCGTCATGGATGATGATCTCCTGGGAGACATCCACGAGTCGACGGGTGAGATAGCCGGAGTCTGCGGTCCTGAGTGCCGTATCAGCGAGTCCCTTCCTGGCCCCGTGCGTCGAGATGAAGTATTCGAGCACCGATAGGCCTTCACGGAAGTTGGACTTGATCGGCTGCGGGATGATGTCACCCTTGGGATTGGCCACGAGGCCACGCATGCCTGCGATCTGCCGCAGCTGCATGATGTTCCCTCGAGCGCCCGAACGGACCATCATGTCCATGGGGTTGAACTTCTCGGCGATGAGCGTCTCGGCCATGGCGTCCTTGACCTTGTCGGTCGCCTCGGTCCAGATCTCGATGAGCTCCTGCTGGCGCTCAGCGTCGGTGATCACACCCTTCTGGTAGAGACCCTCCATCTTCGCTGCACGCTCTTCGAAGCTCGCGAGGATCTCAGCCTTCTCGGGCGGAGTCTTCACGTCCTCGAGTCCGATCGTCAGACCCGCCTTCGTCGCGTACTTGAAGCCCAATGCCTTGATGGCGTCGAGTGTGTTCGCCACGTCCGGCTTGTCGTAGTGACGGATGAGCTCGTCGATCAACGTCCGCACATCGGACTTGACCACGGGAGCGTTCACATACGGGAAGCCCGCTGGGAACACTTCGTTGACCAGCGCACGTCCGAGTGACGTCTCCGTCAGTCCGTCCGGATCTACGGTTGTGTCCGCAATCAAGGAACCGAGCGAACGCTTCAGAGCAGCATGCATATCGGGGTCGCCGGCGAGCCAGCCCACACGGAGTTTGATCGGTGCATGGAGCGAGAGGTCACCGACCTCGTACGCCATCATCGCCTCTTCGATGTCCGAGAAGGCACGTCCGGCACCCTTTGCATCTTCGGTGATCTCCGAGAGATAGAACAGACCGATGACCATGTCCTGGGACGGCGTCACGATCGGACGACCCGATGCGGGCGACAGCACGTTGTTCGACGAGAGCATGAGAACTCTGGCTTCGGCCTGAGCCTCTGCAGAGAGCGGAAGGTGAACCGCCATCTGATCACCGTCGAAGTCGGCGTTGAACGCCTCGCACACGAGCGGATGCAATCGGATTGCCTTGCCCTCGACGAGCACCGGCTCGAACGCCTGGATCCCGAGGCGGTGAAGCGTCGGGGCCCGGTTCAGGAGCACGGGATGCTCTTCGATGACATCGGCGAGAACGTTCCAGACCTGGTAGCGCCTGCGTTCGACCATGCGCTTGGCTGCTTTGATGTTCTGGGCTTCGCCGATGTCCACGAGGCGCTTCATCACGAACGGCTTGAAGAGCTCGAGTGCCATGATCTTCGGCAGACCGCACTGGTGGAGCTGCAGCTCCGGGCCCACGATGATGACCGAACGACCCGAGTAGTCGACGCGCTTGCCGAGCAGGTTCTGGCGGAAACGACCCTGTTTCCCCTTCAACATGTCGGAGAGTGACTTCAGGGGGCGATTGCCCGGACCCGTCACGGCACGGCCGCGACGGCCATTGTCGAAGAGGGCGTCCACAGCTTCCTGGAGCATCCGTTTCTCGTTGTTGACGATGATCTCGGGGGCACCGAGATCGATCAGCCGCTTCAAACGGTTGTTCCTGTTGATGACCCGGCGATACAGATCGTTGAGATCGGAAGTCGCGAAACGGCCACCATCGAGCTGAACCATCGGGCGAAGGTCCGGTGGGATCACCGGAACGACATCGAGGATCATGCTCTTCGGATCGTTGGTCCCCGCAGCGAATGGCTTGACGACCTTCATACGCTTCATGGCACGTTGCCGGCGCTGCTGCGACCTGGCATCGAGATCCTCATGAAGCCGATCCATCTCCGCTTCGAAGTCGAGCCGGCTGATGAGATCCTTGACCGACTCCGCTCCCATGCCGCCGACGTAGTAGTCGCCGTAGCGGTCGACGATCTCGCGCCAGAGCTGCTCGGATTCGATCAGTTGCTTGGGCTTCATCGACTTGAACGTGTCGAAGGCCTCCTGGAGGAGTTCTTCCTCAACGGTCGCCCGTTCGTCACGATCCTTGATCTCACGCTCGACCTCGCGGCGGCGAGCGTTGATCTCCTGCGTCTTTGCGCCGGCTTCCTCCATCTGGGTGAGCTCCTGCTCGAGCCGCACCAGACGGGCTTCCTTCCACTCGGCGGCCTCTTCCGCGATGAGCTCGAGCTCATGACGAGTGGCGTCTTCGAGCTCTGTGAGATCTGCATGCCGCTTGTCGTCATCGACATGCGTGATGAGATAGGCAGCGAAGTAGATGACCTTCTCGAGTTCCTTCGGCGACATGTCGAGGAGATAGCCGAGACGACTCGGGACACCCTTGAAGTACCAGATGTGCGTCACCGGGGCGGCGAGTTGGATGTGCCCCATGCGCTCGCGGCGCACCTTTGAACGGGTCACCTCGACGCCGCACCGTTCGCAGACGATGCCGCGGAAACGGACACGCTTGTACTTGCCGCAGTAGCACTCCCAATCCCTGGTCGGCCCGAAGATGCGCTCGTCGAAGAGGCCTTCCTTCTCAGGCTTGAGGGTCCGGTAGTTGATCGTTTCGGGCTTCTTCACCTCGCCGAAGGACCAGGCGCGGATCTGATCCGACGCCGCGAGGCTGATTTTCAGTTCATCGAACAGTTGTGTCACCAGTTGCTCCCGTCAGCCTCAAACGTTGACTTCGAGTTCGGCCTTCTCAGGCCGTGAAATGTCGATCCCGAGGGATGCCGCTGTGCGGAACATGTCCTCTTCGATCTCCTTGAATTCGACTTCCTCACCGGCCGAGAGCATCTCGACGTTGAGACACAAACTCTGCATCTCTTTGACGAGCACTTTGAACGACTCGGGGATCCCGGGTTCCGGGATGTTCTCGCCTTTGACGATGGCCTCGTAGACCTTCACGCGACCTCGCACGTCATCGGATTTGATCGTCAGAACTTCCTGAAGTGCGTAGGCGGCGCCGTACGCTTCAAGCGCCCAGACCTCCATCTCTCCGAAGCGCTGGCCACCGAACTGGGCCTTACCGCCCAGCGGCTGTTGGGTGATCATCGAGTATGGGCCGGTCGAACGGGCGTGGATCTTGTCGTCCACGAGGTGAACCAGCTTCAAGATGTACATGTACCCGACGGTGATGGGCGAGTCGAACGGTTCACCGGAGCGACCGTCGAACAGCTTCGCCTTGCCGACGCCGTTGACCATGACGTCGTCGTCGCGGTTCGGAAGCGTGTTCTCCAGGATCTTGAGGATCTCGTCCTCGTGCGCACCGTCGAAGACGGGAGTCGCGGTCTTCGTCCATGGTTTGGCACCCTTGGCTCCAGGGCTCTCCATGTCGTCGAACGCTTTCCACCCGCGAGATGCAGCCCACCCGAGGTGAGTCTCGAGGACTTGACCGAGGTTCATGCGGGACGGAACGCCGAGCGGAGACAAGATGATGTCGACAGGGGTTCCGTCGGGCAAGAACGGCATGTCCTCTTCAGGAAGGATCTTCGCGATGACACCCTTGTTGCCGTGACGTCCGGCGAGTTTGTCGCCTTCTGAGATCTTCCGCTGCTTCGCAACGTAGACGCGCACGAGTTCGTTCATGCCGGGTGGGAGGTCATGGCCCTCGTCCCTGCGGAACTCCTTCACTGCGATCGCTTTGCCGGTCTCACCGTGTGGAACCTTGAGCGACACGTCGCGCACTTCCCTGGCCTTCTCACCGAAGATCGCCCGCAGGAGGCGCTCCTCTGGCGTCAGCTCGGTCTCACCCTTGGGTGTGATCTTGCCGACGAGGTAGTCACCGGGACCGACGTCTGCGCCGATCCGGATGATGCCCTGGTCGTCGAGATCGGCGAGCACTTCTTCTGCCACGTTCGGGATATCACGTGTGATCTCCTCGGCGCCCAGCTTCGTGTCGCGGGCTTCGATCTCGTGCTCATCGATGTGGATCGAGGTGAGCACGTCGTCCTTGACAAGACGCTGCGAGAGGATGATCGCGTCCTCATAGTTGTAACCGTTCCAAGGCATGAACGCGACGAGCAGGTTGCGCCCCAGCGCAAGCTCGCCGTCCTCCGTTGACGGGCCATCTGCAACGACGGTGCCGACCTTGACCGAGTCACCCTCGGCGACGATCGGCTTCTGGTTGATCGACGTGCCCTGGTTCGAACGCTCGAATTTGAGCAGAGGGAGCCGGTACTTCTTGTTGGCACCCTTCGCCTTAATGACGATCTCGTCACCGGTCACTTCGACCACCTCACCGTCGACAGGCGAAACAATGACGTCTCCTGAGTCGACAGCGGCACGTGCTTCCAGACCGGTTCCAACGAGCGGCGCATCCGGCGTGACGAGCGGGACCGCCTGGCGTTGCATATTCGATCCCATCAATGCACGGTTCGCGTCGTCGTGCTCGAGGAAAGGAATGAGACCCGTCGAAACAGAGACGAGCTGCTTTGGCGAGACATCCATGTAGTCGACTTCGTCGGGGTTGACCGAGTCGATTTCACCACCGGTCTTGCGGACGAGAACACGGTCGTTTGCGAACGAATTGTCGTCATTGAGTGGCGCGTTCGCCTGGGCGATGACGTGTCCCTCCTCCTCAGAGGCGGTGAGGTAGTCGATTCTCTTGGTGACCTTGCCATTCTTGACCTGTCGATACGGCGTCTCAATGAATCCAAATCGATTNACCTTCGCGTAGGAAGCGAGCGAGCCGATGAGGCCGATGTTCGGGCCCTCTGGAGTCTCGATCGGGCACATCCGCCCGTAGTGCGATGGATGAACGTCCCGCACCTCGAACCCAGCCCGTTCACGGGACAGGCCGCCTGGACCGAGCGCCGAGAGACGGCGGCGGTGCGTCAGGCTGGCCAGCGGATTCGGCTGGTCCATGAACTGGCTCAGCTGGCTGGTACCGAAGAATTCCTTGATCGATGCGACGACCGGCCGGATGTTGATCAGCGTCTGTGGCGTGATCGCCTCGGGATCCTGCGTGGTCATCCGCTCTCGAACGACACGTTCGAGACGGCTCAGGCCCACCCTGATCTGGTTCTGGATGAGTTCGCCGACGGTGCGGATCCGACGATTCTGGAAGTTGTCGATGTCGTCCGTGTGATACCCCTCGACACCATTGTGGAGGGCCATGAGGTAGCGGATCGCGTCGAGCATGTCCTCGTCGGACAGCAGACCGTCTTCGGCCTGGTTGTAGGCCTCGATGTCGATCTGGGGCTGACCGAGCTTCTGATTCAACTTGTAGCGGCCGACCCTGGTGAGGTCGTAGCGCTTCGGGTTGTTGAACAGCGTGTTGATGAGTCCGCGGGCCGACTCCACCGTGGTGAGCTCACCGGGACGGAGCTTCCGGTAGAGGTCGAGCAAGGCTTCGTCCTTCGTGGACGTCGGGTCCTTCTCGAGTGTCTCTCTGATCAGATCGGAACCGTCGAAGAGAGCGAGGATGTCCTCGTCGGTTTCGGCGAGACCGAGCGCCCGAATGAACGTGGTGACGAACTGACGCCGTTTGCGGTCGACCCGCACGCCGACGGTGCCCTTCTTGTCGATGTCGAACTCGAGCCATGCGCCGCGCCCGGGAATTACCTTCGCCGAGTAGAGGTCCTTGTCGGACGTCTTGTCGATGTTGACGTCGAAGTAGACGCCAGGGCTCCGGACGAGCTGGCTGACGACGACGCGCTCTGTTCCGTTGATGATGAACGTTCCGTTGTCGGTCATCATCGGGAAGTCACCGAGGAAGACCTGCTGTTCTTTGATCTCGCCGGTTTCACGGTTGAGGAAACGGGCGGTCACGAAGAGAGGCTTCGAGTAGTTGGCGTCACGGTCCTTCGCCTCTTCGATCGACTCGGTCGGATCGCCGAAGCGATGATCGGTCAGTTCGAGGGCGAGGTTGCCGGTGAAGTCTTCGATCGGGGAGACCCCTTCGAAGATCTGCTTCAGGCCACTCTCGAGAAAACTCTCGAAGGACTCACGCTGAACAGCGAGGAGATCCGGGAGTGGTTGGACTTCGGGCAGCTTTGCAAAGGACAGACGTGTCGAGCGCGCACGGGCCAAGGGAGGATCCTCCTCGTTTGGATGCGATCAGCGGGAGCTGTGGGCAGGGTTACGGAACGACGGAGAATAGCACGATTCCGAGCTAGCGCACAGCTAACCCGGCTCTGTCTGGAGAGAGTCGTGAGAAGACGTTCAATTTGCAGGTGCAACATACAACGAAACCGCCAATCTCGTCAAGGTCTTGGATGTAGCTGCCAGCTGCCAGCCGCCAGCTACGGGCCCGGACGCGAGGAAGGGGGAGCGGCCAAAGCCGCTCCCCCTTCCTTCTGGTCTGAGTACTCAGTACTCAGTACTCAGTACTTCGTACGGCAGCGCAGCTGCCTACTTCAACTCGACAGTGCCGCCGGCACCTTCGAGTGTCTCTTTCGCTTTCTCAGCGGTCTCCTTGTCGACACCTTCGAGGACGGGGCCCGGGGCTCCATCGACGACGGCCTTGGCTTCCTTGAGACCGAGGCTCGTAAGGCTACGAACTTCCTTGATCACCTGGATCTTCTTGTCGCCTGCGGCAACGAGAACCACGTCGAACTCATCTTGCTCTTCTTCGGCGGCGTCATCGCCACCTGCGACCGGCATGGCTGCCATGGCCATGGGGGCCGCTGCAGTCACGTCGAACTTCTCCTCAAATTCCTTGAGGAACTCGGACAGCTCGAGGACACTCATCTCCTCGAAGACAGCGAGCAGTTCCTCGCTCGTCATCTTGGCCATGTTCTATTCCTCCTCGGCGGCATCATCGGCCGCACCATCGGTGTCTTTGGACTCGCTACCGGCATCCTCATCGGATACTTCAGCAGCCGTCGCTTCATCACTACTTTCGGCTGGTTGAGCTTTGAGCTTTGAGCTTTGAGCCTTGGGCTTTGAGCTTTGAGCTATGAGCTCAGGCTCGAGGGCCTCATCTGCCTCGTCGGCAGC
>JGI24024J18818_10000815_pt1 | contig 12449 bp, 11 predicted proteins | sample Cruoilmetagenom2_FD_18818 | JGI IMG/M metagenome (IMG submission 18818) | reverse complement strand
CATCTCATTGATTTGAGTGGGATTTAAGAGGGTGTATCGCTTCTTGGATCGGGTCCGTTTGTTATCGCTCTCGTTTATTCACTTTCAGACCATGTCTCTTCACAATTCGCTTTATCGTCGATTGCGAGGGTATTTCATCCTCTGAAAACCCGAGTTTATTCATCCTATATTGGATTGTATCAGCGCCTACACCGAGATACTTTGATTCGTGCTCGTTGCCATCCATCAGAGCTTTTCTGATCTTCACGATCACGCTTTCGATCTCTTCGGTCGTCTTCCTTCCATGGTTCTTAGGCGATCTTGGTCGAGATTGATACCACTTTTCTTCTCCGGTTTTGAACCGATTTACCCAACCAGTAAGCCATTTCTTTGACCTGTTTGTGTCTCTGCAAATATCTACTGGTTTATCGCCTCTTGTGTACCGCTTCACAGCGTCGATTCGTTCTTGTTCGTCNATATCCATAACGCATCACAGAGGATGCGTTTAACGGATTACATATCAAAAGAGGGTACAATGTATTGACCCTTTCTTTGCCAAATGAAATGGGGTACGATCTATTGACCCATACCAGTTAGCTAAACACGTACCCGTGTCGTGAAGTTCGGCGATGCACACAATAGCGCAAGTCTCGTTTCGATGCACCGAAAGGTTTATGGTTGATAAACGAATGTCAAACATGTCTGCTCTGACACAAGTAATATGGAGAAACGTACTGTGACCGAGACAACGAATGCCACCATAGTGGAACGTAGCCCACACAACCGAGGGATACGCCCCATATCCGGCAAGAACTTCCGGAGATCCAGAATGAACCGCCAATCCAAATTGCGAGGCTGTAATGTCCGCATCACAATTTTTTTTCGGTCGTTGAAACAAGAATATTTGATACAACACGTATGATTTGGAGGTCAACAATGAGAACGGAATATATACTTTACTTTGCGCTGATGATAGTTCTCGCAGCATTCAGCGCACCAGCATCGGCAGATTACATCATATCTGGCGATGCAGACAACGATTGTGAAATTACCGCCGCAGACGTAGCGCTCGCGCTACAGATGGCGACCGGAAGCATAGCTCCAGATCTGGAGCGCGTTGATATGAATACCGATGGTGCGATAAGCTCGCTCGACGCGCTCATGACACTCAGGATGACACAGATGACGCATGTCTCTGTCGATGCACCAGAGATCGTATCTGACGCATTCGATGTTACGATAGAGATCTACGATGTCACGGATCTTGACTCAGGACAATTTGATTTAACGTTTGATTCGAGTGTCGTGAACGTGACGAATGTCAGTTCCGGCGAGATAGACGGTACAACGATACCGATAGACTCGTGGAATTTTACAGATGCTGGCACGATTTGCGTACTATTCAATCTCCCGGAGGTGACTGGAGTTGCCGGAGACGGGCAGATAGCCACGATCAGCTTCGAGATTGCAGGTGCGGCTGGAGATACCAGTGTTCTGGAACTATCCCGCGGATCGCTCGTCGATTGTGGGTCGAATGAAACGCCTGCGCTCTGGTCCGGTTGCGAGGTGGCAATCGGAGTGCCGGTTGCGGTAAATGCTCCGGAAGTCATAATCGAGGCGTTCACTGCAACAGTTGATGTAGAGGACATTTCCAATATAAACAGCGGTCAGTTCGATCTGACGTTTGATCCGATTGTTGTGAACGTGACGAATGTCAGTTCCGGTGAGATCAGTGGAACAACGATCCCGATTATTGACTGGCGGTTCATGGACGCTGACACGATCAGAGCGATCTTCAAGCGCTCCTCAGTTGATGGAGTGAGCGGATCAGGATCTGTGGCAACGATAGAGTTCGCGGTATCAGGATCGCAGAGTGACACATGCGCCCTTGACATAACCGACGGAATTCTTGTTGACACTGCGGCAGATGAGATACCCGCGACATGGGCTGATTCGGAGGTAGCGATCGGAGTACCGGTCACGGTCAACGCTTCGGAAGTCATAATCAAAACGTTCACTGCAACGATCGACGTTGAGGACATCTCCGGCATGAACAGCGGACAGTTTGATCTATCGTTTGATCCCGCTGTTGTGAACGTGACAAATATCAGTTCCGGTGAGATCGGTGGAACAACAACTCCGATTGTTGACTGGCGGTTCATGGATGCTGGCACGATCAGAGTGATCTTCAAGCTCTCTGGTGCTGATGGAGTCGGCGGATCAGGATCTGTGGCAACGATAGAGTTCGCGGTATCAGGATCGCAGAGTGACACAAGCGTTCTCGACATATCTGATGGGATCCTTGTTGACACTGCGGCAGATGAGATACCCGCTACATGGGCTGATTCGGAGGTTGCAATCGGAGTACCTGTTGTGATCAATGCTCCGGAGGTTGTAACTGACGCGTTCACCGCAACGGTTGACAGCGAAGACGTTCTTGGCATGAACAGCGGGCAGTTCGACCTGACGTTTGATCCGAGTGTTGTGAACGTGACAAACGTCAGTTCCGGAGATGTCAGTGGTACGACCGTTCCAATCGCCCTCTGGCGGTTCATGGACACTGACACGATCAGAGTGCTATTCAAGCTCTCTGGTGCTGATGGAGTGAGCGGGACCGGATCTGTGGCAACGATAGAGTTCGCGGTATCAGGATCGCAAGGCGACACAAGTGTTCTTGACATATCCGATGGGGCGCTCTCTGACACGGGAGCAGGCGAGATACCAGCAGTCTGGATTGATGGTGGGGTGACTGTGTGACACCCCCCACTATATTATGGGAGGCAATATATAATGCAACTAAAAACATTACTTGGACTAACCGCAATTCTGCTGCTCTTCTGCTGTGCACTGCCGGCAGCAGCATCCGACTACACGCTTGAGATATTTGGTAATGCAAACGAAGACGACACAATAAACATGCAGGATGTGACGTACACCGAACTGATCATCCTCGAGTACCGTGACGAGACAGAACTCGCAGACGCCAAGTATGACAGCAAGATCAACATGCAGGACGTGACGCAGATCGAACTGATCATCCTCGGGAATGAGAAGGAGCTTACGATTCTTGATTCCGCTGATAGGACGGTTACTGTGAATAAACCGCTTGAGAGGACGGTTGTTCTTTCATACGCTGTCGCCGAGGCTATAAAGATAGTAAAAGCTGATGAAGAAATAGTTGGAGTTTCATCGGACATAACAATAAGGACGACGTTCTTTCCAGAATTAAGTGAGCTACCATCAGTGGGTGTGGATGATAATCCTGATGTTGAGAAGATCCTCGAGTTAAATCCGGATATCGTTTGTACTGGTAGACTGCAATCGATGGGAAACGATCTTGAGGCTAAACTCCCGGATACAATCGCAGTTACCTGCTGGGATACGGGGAGAGTGGATATGATGCAGAATAATGTGATGATACTTGGATATCTGCTTGATAAGAGGGATGAAGCTGAACAGTTCTGTAGTTTCTATCAGGACTACATCAACGAAATGATCGGGGAACGATTGAGCGAGATCTCAGAGAGTGATCGGCAACGGGTGTATCTCGAGCATCTCGGTGATTACATGGCTTTTACCGTCGGTTCATCGGGTCATGAGCTATGTTTGGCAGCAGGCGGTATAAATATCGCTGCTGACCTGCCGGATATCCCCGAAAAACCGATTGTTAAAGTGGATCAGGAATGGTTGATAGAAGAGAACCCCGATGTGATCGTTAAGATGGTGTATTGCAGCAACAGCGGCAACTGTGGATATTGTGAAGATGACCCACATGGAATGAAAACACTAAGAGAAGATCTCATGAGCCGTTCCGGATGGGCGGGCATGACCGCAGTTACGACTGACCGGGTCTATATGATCGATAGAGACCTTTTTGGCAGCACTGCCAATTTCGTTAGTATTACGTATGTGGCTAAGTGGCTCTATCCGGACTTGTTCGAGGACCTGGATCCGGAGGCATTCCATCAGGAGTACCTGACCGAATACCAGAGGCTGGACTATGATCTGAGCGAACACGGCGTGTTTGTGTATCCGCCGCTGGAGGAGGTATGAAATTAAAGATACTGGTCGGAATAACCATGAGTTTGTTGCTGCTGGCACTCCCGGCAGCAGCATCCGACTACACGCTTGGCGTCTTCGGGAATGCGAACGAGGACGACACGATAAACATGCAGGATGTGACGTACACCGAACTGATCATCCTCGAGTACAGAGACGAGACAGAGCTTGCTGACAGTAAGCACGACGACAAGATCAACATGCAGGATGTAACGCAGATCGAACTGATCATCCTCGGGAAGGAGAAGGAGATCACGATCCTCGACACCGCTGATCGAATCGTCACGATAGACAAGCCGCTGGAGGAGATAATCGTCCTTAACCGCAACATTGTTGAGATGATGCGCTCTATTGACGTGGATACGGATAAAATAGTCAGTGTATCATCGGACGTGCTCGGTAAGGAGGTATTCTTCCCTGAGTTCACAGATTGTCCAAGTGTGGGTTCTGCACGGTCTCCGGACGTCGAAACGATACTGGGGTTCGAGCCTGATGCCGTATTCATCTATGCGACTGTGATGACGGAGGACTGGGTTCAGGAACAACTCGAAGATGCTGGCATCACAGTTATCCGTCTCGATTGTTTCGTTCAAGAGACGTACATCGAGGAGGCTAATAAACTGGGATACATCTTCGGTAAGCAGAATGGAGTGGACCGGTTTATTGAGTTCTATGAATGTTGTCTGGATGATGTCGGAGACCTGGTTGAGGATGTTCCGGATGACGAAAGACCGGATGTATATATCGAACGTTACAAGCCATACTCGACTACCGGAAGTGATACTGCGCTTCATCAACTTATCGAGCTTGCAGGTGGCAAGAACATCTTCGGTGACCGTCCGGAGGGGTACATAGAGATCGATGCTGAAGAAGTGATAGTGAGGAACCCCGCAATCATAGTCAAGCAGTCATATATCAGAGGCGAATACGGCTACAATGTGGACGATCCTGCAGGACTAAAGGATGCGAGAGATGAAATTATGGGACGATCCGGGTTATCAGAAGTCACAGCGGTTGCGAATGGCGATGTCCATCTGATTTTTAAAGAGATCACAGGCGGAAAACATTTCATAACTGTTGGATACTTTGGAAAGTGGTTCCATCCAACTATCTTCGAGGATCTGGACCCGCAGGCGATCCATCAGGAGTACCTGACCGAATTCCAGGGACTGGACTATGATCTGAACGAGCATGGCGTGTTTGTGTATCCGCCGCTGGAGGCGGTATGAAATTAGAGATACTGGTTGGAATAACCATGAGTTTGTTGCTGCTGGCACTCCCGGTAGCAGCATCCGACTTCACGCTCGGCGTCTTCGGGAATGCGAACGAGGACGGCACAATAAACATGCAGGATGTGACGTACACCGAACTGATCATCCTCGAATACCGGGACCAGACAGAGCTTGCTGACGGCAAGTACGACGGCAAGATCAATATGCAGATGTAACACAGATCGAACTGATCATTCTCGGGAGGGAGTTGGAACTTACGATTCTTGATTCTGCTGACAGGACGGTGACTGTGGAGAAACCAGTTGAGAGGATCATCCCGTATATGCCACCCATAGCCGAGGCAATACAAGTGCTCGATGCAGTGGATAAGGTGGTTGGCGTTAGTGGCGTCCTGACTGGTGAATATCAGGGTGCAGATAAAAGCCGATCGTTTCCGGTACTGAGCAAGCTACCGTCAACTGGAGTTCCGGGGCCGGGGATGGACTACGAGACAGCACTCAGCCTAAACCCCGATGTTGTTATAGTATATGGATGGGGGCGTGTAGATGAAACTCAAGTGAAACTCCCAGGCGTTCCTGTGGTTGGTTTGAGCTTCATTGATAACCGTCTCATGAAAGAAGAAATTCAAAAGCTGGGATACATCCTTAATAAAGAGGCTGAGGCTGAAGAGTACATTGAGTGGTATGAAATACACTTCAACACCATCAAGGATCGAATAGATAAGCTCTCAAACGATGAGAAGCCAAGGATATATTATGGCGGCGACCGTAATTTTTACAGCACTCTGACCAATGATGGACTTTACGGGTTAGGTGTCATGGCTGGTGGAAGGAATATCGCTGCCGATTTACCTGGTGCTTCGCGTTATGGTTCCATAACGGTAGATCCTGAATGGGTGATAGGGCAGAATCCGGATATTATCCTCGTAACTGCATGGGCTGGTGTCAGCGGTGCATATGCTACGGATGACCCATCTGGAATGAAAGAGGTGTGGGACAGTGTCATGAACCGTCCCGAACTGGCTAATGTTGTCGCAGTGAAAAACGGGAAGGTAGTCGTAGGTCACTATGATATAGAGCTCACGCCATCCTGCGTGGCTGCCCTGACATACCTTGCAAAGCAGCTTCATCCCGATCTCTTCGATGACTTAGATCCCCAGGCTATCCATCAGGAGTGTGTGGATCAATTCAAGCGTATAGACTTCGATGTTTATGAAGACGGTGTGTTTGTGTATCCACCACTGGAAAGTTGATATGATTAAAAGGAGGCAATGAATATGAAAATAAACGCAATATTATTTGGGATAACTATGATGCTCTTGCTTGCACTCCCGGCAGCAGCATCCGACTATACGCTTGGCGTCTTCGGCAACGCGAACGAGGACGGCACAATAAACATGCAGGATGTGACCTACACCGAACAGATCATCCTCGAATACCGTGACCAGACTGATCTTGCAGACGCCAAGTACGACGGCAGGATCAACATGCAGGATGTGACGCAGATCGAGCTTATCATTCTCGGGAGGGAGTTGGAGCTTACGATTGTTGATGCCGCTGATCGAATCGTGGCGATCAAGATGCCAGTAGAGCGTGCTTATATCTACAATGATTATTATCTCGAGGCGATACGGATACTCGGAGCAAGGGGTAAAGTAGCAGCTCTTTCCCAGTATTGCTTCAATCAAGAAGGTTACTTCCCAGGGTTCAGCGAGCTGCCAGTGATCCACAACAAGGACTACGAGGCGATACTCGACCTTAATCCTGATTTGGTGACTACAGGGACATGGCGTACTGCAGAAACTGCTGAAAAACTTTCAGGTATACCTGTGGTTGGCCTCTCTCTAACCGCAAAGAAAGCAAACCCAGATTGGTTTCCAGAAGGGCTTGTGAAACTTGGCTATATCTTTGATAGAGAGGATGCGGCGAAGCATTACATAGATGATTTCCATGATAAATGCATCGACCCCATCAGAGAGTGGACGGACGAGTTATCAGAAGAGGAGATGCCAAAAGTGTACGTGGAGGCTTTCAGTAAGCCATACAAGGTGTATTCTACAGATCTGGTCACGACAGCCGGTGGAAGGGATGTATTTGCTGATTTATCATACGGTGATGTTGTAGATCCTGAGGAGGTGATAATGAGGGACCCTGATATTATCATCAAGAAGATGAGGGGCAACGTGTCGGGATATTGGTTGGATGATCCATCAGGAGCAAAGGCGGTAAGAGAGGAGATCATGAATCGACCCGAACTGGCTGAGGTTACTGCAGTTAAAAACGGAAGGGTCTACACAGTAAATGGAAAATTGACCTACGGACCCTCTTACCCAGTAGCTATAATGTATTATGCGAAACTGTTCCACCCAGAGCACTTCGATGAGTTTGATCCCAGAGCGGTTCATCAGGAATTCCTGACCGAATTCCAAGAGTTTGACTTCAACGTATATGAGCACGGCGTATTCGTGTATCCGCCGCTCGATGAAAGTTGATAGGAATAAAACCATAAGGAGATGATACACATGAAAACAAGCACAACATTTCTTGGAATAACTATGAGTTTGTTGCTGCTGGCACTCCCGGCAGCAGCATCCGACTTCACGCTTGGCGTCTTCGGGAACGCGAACGAGGACGACACGATAAACATGCAGGATGTGACGTACACCGAACTGATCATCCTCGAATACCGTGACCAGACCGAACTATCGGACGCCAAGCATGACGACAAGATCAACATGCAGGATGTAACGCAGATCGAACTGATCATTCTCGGGAAGGAAAAGGAGATTACACTCATAGACGAAGTCGATAGAATCGTGACGGTCGAGAAGCCGGTAGAACGAATGGTCGTCTCGTATCACGCGACAGCCGGAGTTATCAAAGCAATTGGAGCGGAGGACAAAGTGGTCGGCGTGAGCTCCACTATAGAGTCGGCAGAGTTATTGTTCCCTAAGCTAAGCCAGCTCCCCTCCATTGGCTCCACGTGGGCGCCAGACGTTGAGAGTATATTAGTGCTTGAGCCAGATCTCGTCCTTACGATTACATCCGGTAGTAAAACCGAAACGCTTGCAGAGCAGCTTGAGGGAACCGGCATATCTGTTATTGGCGCATACTGCACCAGTCCACTTACATACACAGAAACAGTGGAAAAGCTTGCATACATCCTTAATACAAGAACAGATGCTGAAGAGTACATTGATTGGTATGAAGGCTACACAGATCTGATCAAAGATCGAACAGAAGAGCTAACAGAAGAGGATAAGCCACGAGTATTTGGCACCTATAAATACAACGAAGAATGGAAGACGTACGGTAATGCTAACCAGGGCGCAAATCAGATGATCAAGATGGCAGGCGGCATCAATATCGCCGGAGATCTTCCAGGTGGCTGGATCACGGTGGATCCGGAGTGGGTGCTCGAGGAGAATCCGTCCATCATATTCGTGCAATCAGGGTGGCCCTCCCACACCTTTGGCTATGATGTAGACGACCCGTCAGAAGCAAAAGCGTTCAGAGAAGAGTTCATGAGTCTCCCTGTATTTGAGAACGTGGACGCAGTGGAGAATGAAGAAGTCTATCTACTGCATGGTGATTCAATGGTGTGGCGGAGCTGGTTCATCGGACAGGTATACCTTGCAAAGTGGTTCCATCCGGAGCTATTCGAGGATCTGGATCCACAGGCGATCCATCAGGAATGGTTGACAGAATTTCTGGGGATAGACTACGATCTAAACGAGCACGGCGTATTCGCATACCCACCATTGAAAGACTGAACAATAGCAATGGAGCGATGACAATGGAGAACCTGAACTGTCAGATAAAGCCCGACTGGGCACTGACATGGGAATGAGGAATACTGGACGCATGGTCGCGGCAGCTTGTGATAAAGTACGGCTCGATCAATGAGGCATGGAATCAGATGGCATCAAAATACGACGATGATATCGTGTCATCGAACCGTTCCAGGTTCATCGAAAAGATCGAGCAGCATGAACCAGAGACCATACTGGACATCGGTGCGGGTACTGGCGTCTTTGCCATACCACTGGCGCAGAATGCAAAAAGAGTGGTGGCGGTTGAGCCATCACCCGGCATGCTCGATATTCTACTGAAGAAAGCAGAAGATGCGGGTTTATCGAATATCAAATGGATCAACAAGAGGTGGGAAGAGACATCAATCGATGAACTGCTGGACATAAACGAAGGGATGTACGATGCAGTCGTATGCTCGCATGCATTGTACTACATAACAGACCTACACCAGTCGTTTAGAAAGATGAATGACGTCTCAAAGGGGCACATCCATCTATTTGTCCTCACCGACCACGCTAGTGATGCTGCATACACAAAACTCTGGGAGCGGTTGAATAATACACCGATGCCGCCATATCCTGACCACTCCTGTCTTTATATGGTCCTAAGGGAGATCGGGATGCATCCTGACATCGAGATGCTTGATACGTATGCGAAGAAATGTGTAACAGACATGGACGAACTCGTTGACCAGTGGAAGGATAGTCTCGTTCAGGAGGGTGATCTCTCTGATGATCAGAGGGATGCGATCCGTGAGTATCTCGCAGGTACGATAAAGGAGGATGGTACGGGATTGTTCTGGGAATGGCAATCAAAGGATGCTTGTATCCACTGGAAGACGTGATAGGCATGGCGTATGCAGAGACCAATGGGATCAGGACGTACTACGAGGTTTCCGGAGATGGCAGACCTATTGTGCTGATACATGGATTACATTTGACCATACAATGTGGGAGCCGCAGATATCCCATTTCCGGGAGCGATACAGGGTTCTTGCCTACGATGTGCGGGGGCATGGCAGATCCGTTAGTTCGGACCAGCCTTCCACAATAGAGCTCTTAGCAGATGACTTAAGAGCATTACTCGATCAGCTCCATATCCAAAAGCCCATCGTGTGCGGTCTTTCGATGGGCGGGATGATCGCACAGATCTTTGCTGCGAAGTATCCTGATGGCTTAAGCGCCCTTGTGATCGCTGATTCGGCGGAATCCATGGCGCTCACATTGCAGGAGCGATCAATGAAACTGCTCTTCCCGCGATTTCTCGTCAAGCGTCTCATGCAGTTCATGCCGCAATTCACCTATCTTTTTCTCTGGTTTTTCAGGGGAATGGATCCGGAGGTTACGGATCTCTTCAGAAGGTCGCTGATCAAATTTGATAGAGACGAGTTTCTCAAACTGATGGATTGTTTCTATGACTTTGATTCTACCGATGAACTCCCCCGGATCACGGTTCCCACGTTAATCATCATCGGTGAGAAGGAGCTGATGGGATACCCTCACGCGAAACGGATGGCGGACTTGATTGAATATTCTGATATTGTTAAAATCCCCGGCGCGTTTCATCTATCGAATCTTGAGAATCCTGAAAACTTCAATGAGGCAGTAGATGGATTTATGGTAACTACTCACCCACACAGCCAGATGGCATAAACGGATCCCCTCTAAGCGCGTCCTGAATCGCATCGAGCATACGACCCCCGTTCTTTCGCACGGTAGATATATACCCGCGAATACCACAGAACACATCTGCCCCTGCAGCAGTCCGAAATGTGCCTGATATCTTCTGCCTCAGTTTCATCATGCGTACATCCCGTTCAGCCTGGTTATTGTCAAACGGCACATCAAAGTCGTACATAAATGCCAGCAATTTCCGTTTGTGCCCCTTTAACCTATCAAGCAGATTTTTGGGTGGAGATTGTTTAACCCTACCCCTCTTTCCCGGTTCTTTTTGAGGTGGNGGGTTTAATTCCAGTCCCCCCTCAATGATCATATCAAATCGATCTTCAAACTCCTTGATTATATCCGGATCGAGCTCATCTTTGTACAGTCTGGCTTGATCCACCTCTTTCTTGATATCAAGCAAACATTGGCTCAGTTCTTCCGCCCAGTCCTGCTCATACTGTTCGTGAACAAATGTGAGGTCTCTAAGGTGATGGGCGTTGCAAAGGGCATGTATTACGTCAGTGTAATTGAAATATGGCATCCAGTGATCATGCATAGCAACTCCATCGAATTCTGCTAAAATTCCCATCGCGTCCATCGCCTCCTTTCCGCGCTTCGGATGCACAGTATAATAGTATCCCCTCCAAATCAGAGGGTAACTCGAAGAAGTGGAAGTATACTGAATCCTCAATGATGGTGTTAGTATTGTCATCTGACAAGCGATGAATCGCTATATCAATGGTTTTATCACATCACCCCATTTGATAGAATACTATATATAACAGAAGAGTAAAGGTCGTCTCATGAATTCATCAGGGATCGCGCAAACATTGGAAACGATAAATATCCGGCCTGATGAAATTCGTGATGAACAACTGTCAGAAGCCTTCAGCATCCTTCTCCAGCTAATCGAAGAATTGAGCGAAGACAATGAAAAATTAAAATCAGAAAATCAGAAGTTGCGGGATGAAATCAGCCTGATGAAAGGAGAGCAGCCAAAACCAGACATTAAACCCTCCGGGAAGAAGCCAAACGTTGATATCTCTTCAGAAGAAGAAAGAAAACCCAAAAATACCCCAAAAAATAAGAAACCGAAAACAAAAAAAGACAAGATAAATATAGACCGTGTTGTTGTGTGTGAGGTGGCTAAAGACATTCTGCCAGATGATGCGGTGTTCAAGGGGTATGAAGACGTGGTCGTTCAGGAAATCATAATCAAAACAGACAATGTCATGTATATAAAGGAGATATACTACTCGTCGTCTCAAAACAAGACATATATGGGGAAAACGCCGTCTAACATCGAGGGAGAATTCGGTCCCGGTGTGAAATCTGTGATTCTCACGCTTAAACATGTTGCCAATGTGTCAGAATCAAAGATACATGAGTTCATGGACAATTTCGATATCCACATCGCTCCATCTACGATTTCCCGCATTAATACGAAGAATAATGAACTATTTCATCAGGAGAAAGCGGATATTTTCAGGGCAGGGCTGCTCTCCACCGGTTATCAGCAGATGGATGACACCAGTTCCAACGTACATTCGCAGAACCACTATGCTCAGATCGTTTGCAACCCATATTACACCGCTTATTTCACAACGCCACATAAAGATCGTCTGACCGTTCTTGATATACTACGGGGTGACCCAAACGGAGAATCAAGGAGTTATCTGTTTAATGAAGAAGCTTTCGATCTG
>JGI24024J18818_10000814_pt1 | contig 12456 bp, 6 predicted proteins | sample Cruoilmetagenom2_FD_18818 | JGI IMG/M metagenome (IMG submission 18818) | reverse complement strand
CGGGATGCTTAAGATGCCCATTGCAGGGTCTATAGCGATTATCGTATATGTTACCGTGGGTGATGCCAGGCCGGACCTGGAATTTATCGCCGTAAAAAGGAAAGAGACCAACGGAAATAACATGCCGGTTGTCCGTTTACATAACATCGGAAATGCCCATGCCCGTCCATTTGGNAGTGTAATGGCCGAAGATGCCGACAAAAAAAAGGCAGAACTTATTCTGGTGCCNTTCCCCATACTTCCGGGGCAGACAACGGATGTCAAACTGGGTGTTGATCCGGAGATTTCAGGAATTCAAAAAATAGAGGANCTNGTCTTTCCGGTTCGGTTAAAAGGNCTCATCGAATGGGATGGAGGAACTTATCAACTGGATTCCGTAATGGAATAGCGCCACCATTTGCTCCAAAGTAGCATTTTCTTATACCGAAACCATAATATTTAAAAAATCTAAAGAGTTGAGTTTCATATAAGATTCATCAATATTCATTCCTTTGATTACTCATTGAGCCGGGTTAACGCAAAATCGATTTCAGCCTCCCCTCGAACCGGAACACGCACTTTTAGCGGTCTCTCGTCTTTCAACCCCCAGGGCAGGGGAACATCTTCAATGGCTATGCTTAAAGAGTGTTCTCCTGAGGCAACGGGCCAGAACTCAAACCTGCCTTTCGGACCCGTTTCCGCAGTGAATCGACCGTCCAGGTAAACGAGGATATTTTTTAGGGGTTCTTCATTAATACTCAGTTTGCCGTCTCCGTTTTCATCCAGAAACACTTTCCCGACAATTCTTCCCCGACCCGGGCTTCCGGTAGGAATGCCGTATAAAGGATGCGTTTTGCCTGTATTAATATTATAAGCGACTGAGAATAAAATCTTGCTGCTGTTTATACTGGCTCCGGTGCCGTCATCATTTTCAGTATCCACCACATTTCGATTATAATCTGCGTTCAAGCCCAGCAGCCAGTTTTGACGAAACTGCCATGAAAGCCCCAGGGATAAATTTGTGGCCTTTGAATCTCTTGAAGTATCATAATTTGAAATAATATGCTGAAAGGTGCCTGTGAGTTTTATTTCCGGGAAAATGGTTTTTTCTGCCATGAGTCTGAGATTAAGCTCATCACTTCCATCATCTGACTGAAAATACTCAATATCCGAATTCAACCGGTTAAAAAGGCGTATTCGCCAGTCTTGATCCCAGAGCAGCCCATAAATTTTAACATCATCATTAGGTGTGCGGTTTATTGTAAGGCTGGGTTGCAAGCGGGTTGTCCCGATGGGGAATTGGTGATTCACAAAACCTTTTAGTCTATAAAAATAACTGTCGCCTTCTGCTGTGCCGGAGTCTGCGTGCCGGGTGTCTATGTTCAGAGAACCGCCAAATTGTGTTTTTCTGCGAAAACGCCAGGTTCCATTTATAAAAGAGACTGTTTTAATATTCCCGGCGATATCATTTTTATTGTCCAGATTATTTTTTGATACTTCACTGCCCAAATTCCATTGCCATCGAAACGACTTCCAATCACCACGCCAGTAAAGTCCTTCACGGTCATTGTCTATAGGAACATCCGTCCATAAAAGATCGGGAGCAAAATAAAACACGCCGGAGTAATGGTGCCACCGGCCGACGCTAATCCGGTTGTCATACCAGAGACCCACGTTTTCAAAGCTGTCGACCAGGGCGTGAAACTGATGCTTTTGAAGGTCATGACCATCATCATACTGGATAGCGCCTGCATAACTTTGATGGGGATCCACCTGTTCCGGGTTTTGTGTATTCCACATCTGAATTCCCAAATCCCACTGATTCCCAATTTTTTTCTCCAGACCGAACCCCTGCAGGCTGCCCTGTGTAGTTTCAAATGCACGGGCTGCCGTACCCACATATTCACCTATTTCACCGAAATTCAGAAATAGAATGGTATCTTTATTATAGAATCTCCCGCTCATGCCTTGCAGGATTGACGATGGCAATCGAAATCGATAACTCCCTGTCACGAGTAAGGGGTTAATACTTCGAAAATGGCCGATATCCGAATCCATTTGCAGTTCATTATTGAGCGGGAATTGCCGTTGTCGGAAAAGGACGCTGGATCCTTTGAATTCCCGATCCTCATATCTATCTAAAATCAAGTCGGCATCTGAAATTAAGCCGTCTGCCTGAATTTCAAAACTTCCATTCTCAATGGTTTCTTGACGCCAGCGCAATTCGATACCGTTCTCTTCGAGCAGATTGCCTTCAATTTTATCATTATAATATCTGTATGTGATTCCGAGAGAACCAGGCCCCAGACCGGGCGCAATGGCCTCTTCCGCTTCTTTTTTTAGCTCTTCGGCCAGGGCCGTTTCATCAATCAACTGATCGATATAAATTTCGGAAGATGAAGTATGAGTTTGAGCCGGTTCATCATTGGAAACAGGTGATTCAGCAGGAAAAGCCGGGAATAACAAAGTAAAAACTTCGAGGAAGATAACTAAGGTGAGCGCATATACCAGAGTGAAAGATAACCTCATAGATTCAGATGAATAACCGTAAGCATGTTTGAGCTGTTTTTCTATCCACCGCTTAACGAAGTATTAGAAAGAGAACAACTGACTGCCTTGGTTTGATATCCGGATAAGAAACATAGGTTGATCAAGAGTATATATGATAAAGGCATTTTCGCCTATGGGTTATTAAATAACAGCAATTTCACTAAAATGTCAAGGCGATGGCTGTCCGGTCTAAAGAAAAAATTTGATCAGTAGATTTGTCTCTATGGGGAGATAGATTTTGTGGTCTGATTCGACAGGACGGGCTTTGTTATTATGGTGAGCACAGAGCATAGAAATGAATTCTATTGTGAGATGGATTCCGGGCATATTTTTTGCTTGAATAATGAAAGGTAAAATGGCCGGTGCGGGTGCTGGAGAATGAATAGTTTTCGTTTTCCTTCTGTGTGTCAGGACTTCCGATATAATCCACANGGNCGGCACTCCATATGTATTCAGCAGTCTTTTGAGGTTGCGTGCCTTTTTTGTCATCAGGATCTGAAAAGCTTGAAGAAAGATGCATGGACCCGTTTCTCGATACAGATCCGACGGCTTTAACAGCGAGTTTTTTTCCGTCGGGTTCAGCAAAATCGGCTTCATTTTCATCTTCAATTCTTAAAGATGAAATACTGGCATCTGGTTGCGAAGCCCCAACCTGTAAAAAAAGGGTTTCTGGAATAATAATACGGAAGTTGAGACGCGCCTTTGCTGCGAGGTTTCCCGGTGAAATATTGCCTTCAGCCTTTGATACAGCTGAATCGAACAGCAGGAAAATGAAAAAAATGCTAAACGCAAGTATTTTAATTGCGTTGTTCATGGCTCATTGATCCCTGTACAAATTTCTTATGAAAAACAAGGGTTGCATTAGGATTACATGTGCACCATAAGGAGCCAGCAAATTGATAGTTGCATCGACTAAAGGGGACTGACTTGAAGATTTAGAGCAGAAAGAAAGCATAAGATCAAGCAACTTTAAGAAACTTCATATCTTTATCGTGGACACTGAATAGCAATATCTCACAGAGTCTATTTAAATTATCTTGAAGGGCCTTTATTTTTAAATCCCCTGTCAGGCGGTCTTCAGCTATTGCTTTAGCCATTACGGCAAGGAGCTGAACTTTCTTATGAAAATCCTGCTCCTCCTTTGCCTTAACTTCGAAGGTAATACCCGACTGAGTTTCTGAACTGGCCAATTTCAGGGAGTGATAAAAAACGTGATGAACGTTTTCTATAATGGCGGTTTTTCGATACTTTCCAATGGGATAATTTTTTAAATAAGCTTTGGCCATTATAATAAGAAGTTTCAAACGTGATAAAAACATATCATTAAAGCATTTTGCTCTCATGTCTTCTGACGTCGGCCCGAATTTTTTCATAATTCATCTCTTCAACTTTTAGTTTTCCATCGCCTATTGTTCGAGATTTGCTCCAATAAAATATCTTTGTTATTGTTTCGATGCTCTTGGTTCTCGTCTTCTATCGTTCCCGCTTCTCCTTTCCTTGCCAGACCTGCGTTCAGGAATATGAAAATCATAAGAGAACTGGCGTCGATCTATCCCTGAGCGCCTGCCCCCATTATCGCGTAGTTCCATGAGCATGGCAGATTAACGTTTGAACGTCTTGCGCCCTATGAGCGAAAGAAAGATCAATCCGACGCCTAAAAGGAGCAGTTTAAATGGTTCTATAAATCGAGAAGGATTATTTTGCGGTCCATCATAATAGCTTTCTTGTGGCAAGTTTTTTTCAAACAAGAAGCTAACTGAAAAACTGTTAAAGGCATTCTCAACTGCGTATGCATCTTTCAGATCAGTGTTGAAAGCAATGGATAACAGATTAGTTGTCACAAAGCCTAATAATAATATGACAGAAGCAATTAATAAGAACTTTTTCATTTTGATTGTTTTCTACATGCTATAGGAAAGTTTTAACTTACCTTGGCAATACCATTATTGTTGGAAATGAAGAGGCATTTAAACAAATAGTTCGACTGGTTTGTTAAAACGGATTGCTATACTCTTTAATTTAATGGAACACTTTGTTTTTATCAGAAATGTTCAACCCTAAAGCCAAAAGGATTTTTCGTTGCGTTTCCAATCTGGAAGGCATTCCTTTTTCAATCCGTGCAATGGTAATGGGGGATATATTGGCCTTGCGGGCAAGTTCAGTCTTGCTTATCAAAAAAGATTCTCTGACTTCTCTTAAGGAATTATTGCTCATTTTTACCCAGGGGTTATATCAACCAAAACCACTTGTTTCTTATAAGTCCCTTATATCAGGGTAGTGGCTTTCACTGGCACTATGAAACATTAACCATACACACAGCGCCAAAATGGCTGCTATTATAGTAATGACAAATAATATGCTAAATAGTACTTTCATGATCAGCAATATTGAAAAGAATGATAGTTTGCCACTTCAACTTTTTAGTAAAAATAATTGCAGTATAACTAATCATAAATGCTTGTATTCTCCTTTACATATGCAAAGATCATGCAAATACAGTCTGTTATGATGCAAGGCCTTATGTATTAGGCGTTAGAAGCAATTGAAGGGTGAAGAGAGTGTAGGCAAATCATAGGAAAAACTATGTGATTGTGGGGTAAATTACATAAAACTATGAAGTGTTTTACATAATATTAACCCCACGGGATAGGCGCTGCAGGCCGAAAAGGGCGTCCCTGGCCCCTACCTGTGGAATAACTAAATTTGGAAGGTGTCAAGTTGTGATATATTGATCTTACAAAAAACGGTCTTGTCGAAACTTGTGATATCTAATTAGAGTTTTATCAATAGTCCCGCCAAACAAAAGACCAAAGCTTTTGTTAAAATTTCGGCATAGGTTAAAGCGATAAACTGACTTTATTGGTCGCGGGATTGTTGATAAAACGCGGATGTACGAAGCCGTCGACAATCTTGGCATGAAATATGCTATATGGGTAAAGTATCCACTCTCTCTTTTTCATTATAATTACAGTAGGTAATATTGCATACTCTTAAAAAAAATAAAAGCTAAAATTTCAATTCGATGCTTTAAAAATTTAACCAAAATGACAAAAAAAAGAAAATAAATCTTAAACCTCAAAAGGATGCTGAAAAAACTGAGCTAAAGCTACCGCGAAGCGGTTTCGTACATCTGCAATAACCTACAGATATCAACCTTCCGAATTAATGTGATACCCAAAAGGTATCGTCCAAATATCTGCCATATCAGATTGTTGTAGGCTTGTAAGAAATCAAAGGTTTTGACAAGACCGGTTTTTGTAAGATACTCTCAACATATCACAGTTGAAAGACTGGAAGGTAGACCACGATATCTGGTATCCGCCGTATTTATTTCGATTGAGAAATTTTGGTCAATAAATCATAAAGGGGAACCATAACGCTATTCCTATAAGGCAAACCAAAGCAGAGGAGATATTACAATGACTGCAAATTGTCACACCCATAGAGCACTCATGCGCATGACCATTCTTTTGACTACCCTTTTCTTCATTCTGGGTGTTAATTCCAACGGACTTGCAGAAATTCCCAAAGGATACAACACACCGATACCCAAATCGATCATGACATCAGTCAGGATTGACACCCGTCTCGGAACATTGAATTTTTTTGACGGTGTCCCCACGCAAGAAACCGCTGACAAGGTTATCGAAAACCTCAATTTTCTGCGCGGTGTCGAGACTTTCTTGAATGGTATACCAGCTGCTTCCATCGAAGCGATTCACCGAGGGCTGGTGAGTGTTGGCGCGAAGGCCTCCAACTACCTGATAGTGACGGACAAACTTATGGATTCGAACCCGCTGTTCCTGACGCCCAATACCGATACCGTCTATGCTTTCAGTGTTTTTGACCTGGAAAAAGACGGTCCAACCGTCATTGAGGTACCACCGGGTTCCGGCCCTGGAACGGTAAACGATGCCTATTTCCGATTTGTCGTGGATATGGGTGCCCCGGGCCCTGATAAGGGCAAAGGGGGAAAGTACTTGATTTTACCGCCGGGCTATAAAGGGGATGTGCCAAATGGGTATTTTGTCGCGCAATCAACCAGTTACATCAATATGCAGGTATTGAGGGGTTTTCTTGTTAACGGCAAGCCGGATGCAGCTGCCAAGATGTTTTCGGAAAGCGTCAAAGTCTATCCACTTTCGCTGGCAGACAACCCTCCTGAGATGGTCATTATCTCCGGGTCAAAAATATCGTATAATACGATTCATGCCAATGACTATACCTTCTATGAAGAATTGGCGGTAGTCCTGGATAAGGAGCCGATCGATTTTATCGATCCTGAACTGCGCGGGCTGTTTGCGAGCATTGGTCTGCAAAAGGGCAAACCCTTTAATCCAGGTCCTGCATTGAAAAAAACATTGACCGAAGCGGTTGCCGTAGGCAATGCCACGGCACGCGCGATAGCCTTTCGCACACCCATTAAAGAGTCCTATCTCTATGAGAATAGCTACTGGAAGGTCGGTTTTGTCGGAGGTGATTATCGCTGGCTGAAAGATAAGGGCGCAGGGGGTCGTTATCTTGATGCACGCACAATGTTCTTCTATATGGCAACGGTGAATACACCAGCTATGGCCATGGAGATGGTTGGTCTGGGTTCACAGTACGGAATAACAACCCAGGACAGCCAGGGCAATCATCTTGACGGTGGTGAATCCTATGCATTAAAAATTCCTGCAAACGTACCGGCCAAGGACTTCTGGTCAGTTGTTATTTACGATCCCCAGACACGTTCAGAACTGCAGACAAGTAACCCATTCCCCAGCAAGAACAATAAGCGTGACGACCTTGTTGAAAACGACGATGGCTCAGTCACCCTTTACTTCGGTCCCAAGGCACCGAAAGGAAAAGGAAAAAACTGGATCGAAACGGTTCCCGGCAAAGCCTGGTTTGCTATTTTGAGACTGTACGGCCCACTGGAGTCGTGGTTTGACAAGACCTGGCGACCGGGGGAGGTAGAAAAGTTAAAATAAATGGAAATAAGACAAAGGAATTCCAATACACTGGATCTGCCTTTTCTAGTTTGTACAGCCATACAATATATTGAGACGAAGGAATTTTGAATGAAACCTGAGGTATCTCCAACATATAGCGATCGGCTGAATCTGAGATATCTGCACGACCAAATATCAAGGGGCTGAATTTCTGACATAACCAAAAGGTATCAACAAACAATAGCTTTTGGACTATCTTCTAATAACAGCGAAAATATTAGAGGTATAAAATCTCTGTGACAGTGTTTTTCAATAAGGGTAAATCCATTTTCTGGAATTTGCCTTTTTTTGCAATTTTGTAAGAAATAGAATATATGTACTGAATAAGACTCGGCTTCAGGCTATGCTTATCCGTTGATACTTTTTGTAACTACCGCCAATTTTAGATAAGGATAAAACAAATGACCCTGCCAAGACCCGTTCGCTGGGTCCTTTGGGGTATTGCGGGACTGGTCAGCATTATTTTGATATTGGTCACCGTACTGGCCTTTGTTCGCATCCCCATTGATTTGACCGCGCACAAGGATGTTCTCGAAAAGATCGCCGCTGATGTAATCGGTCGTCCGGTGATCATCGATAAAACAATCAAGGTCACCACGTCTTTGCGGCCCATCTTCACCATCGAGGGACTGCGGCTTGGTAATCCAGCAGTTTTTACGTCAGGGGATTTTGCACGGATGAAACGGGCCCGATTGCAAATTCGCACCCTGCCGCTGCTCGCAAAAAAAGTTCAAGTGGATAATTTCAGCGTTGCGGGACTGGCACTCTTGCTCGAAGAAAACAAGGCTGGGGCCGTTAACTGGATCTTTAGTAAACCTGTGCCGTCCGCCGAGGAAAAACTCACAACACCCGCATCACAGAAGCTGCTGACGTCCATTACCTCCGATACCCTGGTGGTTAAGAAAATTGACCTGCGCGACATATCCGTGTCTTACAGGAGGGCCGATTCCAGTGATCCATTGGAATTTAAAATCGATGTTTGTACCGGATCTGCGTTGGTCGGCAAACCGTTTCACCTCGACCTGAAGGGTGCCCTGCTCAACGAGCCATTCGCGACATCGATCAATGTCGCCTCCCTCGAAGAGTTCCTTGAACACAACCGATCATGGACCGAAATCGAGACAGACATCGCCAATGCACGCCTGAAACTAACAGGAAACATCGATCTTGCCACCGCGTCACGAAGCCTGCGATTGAACGTGGCGGTAAAAGGCAAACAGTTGGAACGCTTCAATCAAATGCTAAAGCTTGATCTACCGCCAGTACCTTCTTACGGGGCCAGGTCGACTCTGATACTAAGTAAGGGTCGACTCGAGTTAACAGACATGGAGCTTTACATATCAGACAGCAAGCTTCATGGTCGGTTAGCAGCGATGGCAAGCGACGATCGACCGAAGGTTGTCATTGATTTGCGCTCTCCGCTGATACAGATCAACAATTTCATTTTTCCGGGTTGGTCGCCAAGGACGAACACCGCTGATACCAACCGGCGGTCAAAAAACATTGACGAAATCAAAGAAACGACCGGCCCACAATTCGATACCACGACCACGCAATCGATTGCTAAGTTGATGGCACCCGAATCACTTAATAAATTAAATGCCCGACTACAGATTACAGCCGAACAGGTGCTTTCCGGCGAAGACCAACTGGGCAGCGGTCATATGACCATCGAACTCAAAGAGGGTCGAATAACCGTCGATCCACTGGAATTAAACCTCCCTGGGGGTTCCCTCCGATATGCGGTATCCGTCAAACCTGGTCCGAAGAAGTCCAATGCCTGGATGCGAGCCAACATCGAAAACTTCGATTTTGGTGTTCTGGTGAGCAGGGTCGACCCCACGTCCAACATGGGGGGGACCCTCGACCTTAATATCGAACTTAAAACAAAGGCTGCCGCGCTAAAAGACATTCTGACCAACGGTAACGGCCACTTTGATTTTTCAGCGCGTCCAAAGAACTTTCGTGCCGGCATTCTGGATCTGTGGGCAGTCAATCTGCTTGTGACTGTTGTGGCGCGCTCCGACAAGGACCAATCACAGATAGAATGCCTGATCGGCCGCTGGAGTATGAAAGACGGCTATCTAAAACCGGATGCATTTGTTATCGACACTTCACGGATGCGTATTTGTGGTAATGGTTGGGTGGACTTTAAAAAAGAGGAGGTTAATTTAAGCGTTACACCGGTGCCCAAAAAACCGGAGTTTTTTAGTCTGGCCACCCCGATCGGGGTTAAAGGCAAGTTCTCCGATTTCAAGTTGGGAATTGTTCCTGGTGGTCTGCTGGGAACCTCTGTAAGATTTATTACAAGTCCCATTCATGTGCCCATTGCAAGGCTATCCGGCATTTCTCTACCGAAGGACGGCAGTGATGTATGCGGCATGCCTTTGGGGCCGAATGATCGGCCGAACAAGCCCCCAGCCGGCTGCAGCGGTTTCTACAAGTAATCATCCACCGGTCTGTCTCGAGCGTCGTGGGTGGTATCGGTTACAACACCTTTTTTAGGTGGAGTTTGATTTGAGAATACGTTTCGGCAAAATAGAAATGAGTTCAGATATGCTTAATCAACGATTATTAACCTCTATATAGACCTGAAATACCATAAAGGGACTATGAAGCTCAGCCGATGATGAACAAAGAAGCTTTCGGGTAACCTTTGATATCTGCAATAACGTCCAAGTATCAAGCGCCTGATTATTTTGTGATACCTTAATACGATATCACAACCTGAGCTAACCTTGTGAGTTCTGCTATGTATCCAAAATCTTAACATTGGGTTCAGAACCTGTGATATCGTTTTTAATAAGGGCAAATCCATTTGACAAAGTTTGCCTTTTTGCAATTTTGTAAGAAATGGGATATATGTAATGTAAATTGAAGTGGTTGAACCTGTGGTTTTGGCAAGAAAGCACAAGTTTTTAAAGGCAGGGTTTTTAGCATATATTCTCAATGTATCTGTATTGATCGTGAATAGTTCATTTTTCTCGAATAAAACAAACCTTAATTCTGTAGAAGAAAATCAAATTGGAGGTAATAAACATGAGACATTACAAAACGAGGCTATCTTGTTGGATGTGCAGCCTGGCGTTCATTCTTATCCTACCCATCGTGGTAAGTGCTGGCCACTACACGGATTTCCGTTTTCCCAGAGAAAAGCAGCTTACGAAAGATGGTTATCCAACCCCGCTTAGCGGTCAACCCATTACCAAGACGCCTGTGATTGTCAAAAAAAAGGGTGTTACCCTCAAAAAATATCCGGAACATTATATCCCTGAGAAAGAGAAACTTAGTGATAACGAGATGCGAGTCACTGTGCTGGGATCAGGCAGCCCAACCCCAGTTCGCAGGGCGCAGGCTACGTCCGGAATCCTGGTAGAGTTAGGAAACGGTAAGAATTTTATTTTTGATATGGGCCCAGGAACAGCCGGTAATCTCTATAGCATGGGTATACATCCTGCGCTGCTCGACAAATTGTTTGTCAATCACCTCCACCTGGATCATGTCGGTGGTATTTTCGCTCTCTTTGATGCTATGGGCTGGGCCCGCAATACACCGCTTCATGTGTGGGGGCCATCAGGCACAACGCCGGAACTTGGTACTGCAGCATTTACAAAGCACATTAGAGCAGCCGCTGAGTGGCATATTCAAGCCAAACGGGATTTGTTGCCAACTGGCGGCACAACGATCACCGCCCATGAGATTGATATCAGTAAATTCAGCCCCGAAAACCCTCGCCAACTCGTTTATGATGAAGATGACGTGAAAATCTATGCCTTTCCCGTAGTTCACTGCATCGACGGCTCGCTGGGCTATCGCCTTGAATGGAAAGGGCTTGCCTTTGCGTATACCTCTGACAGTGAACCCAGTACTTTCGAGGCAGAGCAAGCCAAAGGGGCAGATGTATTTATACACGAGGTTTTTCCATCTCCTGAGGATTATGCCGCCCATACCAAAATGCCACTTGAACACGCTGAGAACGCTTTGGGTGAGCACACTGTGCCCGAAGAACTTGGGCGTGTTTTCAGTATTGCCAAGCCTGGTTTGGGTATAGGTTCTCACTATACATTAGGTGACGCTATGATAGACGAGGCTTTTAAAGGCATGGCAAAAACATATGATGGCCCCGTGATGTTAGCCCATGACCTATCTGTCATCAACGTTACGCCTGAGCAGATCGTTGTTCGACAAGCTAAGACAAACCTGCTTGCCCCAGTTCCTGATCCGCCTAAACTGGAAGGGGTGGACATGAATCCAGGTGAACCCAGTGAGTCAAAAACACCGGATTGGTTGAAAAAAACTGTGATTGAGAAGTAACCCACCGTCGTCTTGGGTGATTCGGCTGGGCGTTCAGTCAACCTGAGTGCCTGGCCTGCCGATTCCTGCTTGAGGTTAGTTGGCTGGTTGCTGTGAAACCGGTGATATCTCCAACGAACATGTAACGAGTCCCGATTGCATATTTCTGCTATGTATTCCAAGTTTTGAAGTTGGTTCAGAACCTGTGATATCGTTTTTAAAAAAGGATAAATCCATTTCGCTGGGTTTACCTTTTTGACTTTATGGGGACATAATCATTCTAATTGTCAATGATCATCAGTTCGACAAGAGAATGCCCTTTAAAACGATCATAACAATTTTTGGATGTGATCTGGGTTTTAAAAAGTTTGGTGGGACCTGAAGATCTTGTCGGATTGTATTCCATGTCCAATATATCACCTTCATTCAATTGTCTGAACACGGTGGAATCTTGTTTTACCAGAATGCATAGACCGTTACTTGAAATATCTCGCAATTTGAATAGATAAGCCGGATCCATCTTACTTAAGGAGAACTGTACGCTGTAATACTTGTCCAAAATGGTGCTTGATTCATCTTTATTTCCGGCATAGCTCTTCGTAGCCGGTTTTTCTTCTATAGTTTCAAGTGTTGATACCAA
>JGI24024J18818_10000813_pt1 | contig 12459 bp, 11 predicted proteins | sample Cruoilmetagenom2_FD_18818 | JGI IMG/M metagenome (IMG submission 18818) | reverse complement strand
ACACTCTCTTTTTTGCGCAGACGAAAAGAACTTTTTGACAATCGGAGCGAAAGTGGAAAAATTCGGGACTGCCACGGTGACCTGAGAACCGGCCATATCTATTTTGCCGATGACGGGATTCAGATCATTGACTGTATCGAATTTAATGATCGTTTCAGATATCATGATATCGCGTCAGATATGGCATTTTTGGCAATGGATCTCGATTACGAGGGCTTTCCACAGATTGATAGCCTTTTTCTAAATGCCTATGTTAAATACTCAAACGATCAGGATGTATTTGTTCTAATCGATTTTTACAAATGTTATAGAGCTTTTGTGCGATGCAAAGTAAATTGCATGCGTCTTCAGGAAGGTGGCCTAACCGAGCAAATTAAAAGGAAGCTCCTCAAAGAGACCATGAAATATTTAGACCTTGCTTACCAGTATGCTGTGAAGTTCACACGTCCCACACTCTGGGTGGTGTGTGGTATGCCGGGCTCAGGTAAGAGTACGATTTCAAGAGAACTTTCTAGAATGTTTGGGATCAAAACATTGAATTCAGATGTGATTCGCAAAGAATTGTTTGGTATGAAACCCGTTGATCCGTCGGACATGCCGTTTGAAGAAGGCATTTATTCAAAAGGCGCCAGTGGTCTTACATACGGAAAACTCCTTCTATTGGCCCAGGAAGAGATTGAAAAGGGAAAGTCTGTTATTTTAGATGCAACATACGGCAATAAACATCATCGCGATGAAGCTTTACGCATGGCAAGCGATAAGGATGCTAACATCATCTTTGTAGAATGTGTATTAAAAGAAAAGTTGCTAAAAGAGCGCCTGTCGAATCGAAAGACTGAATTTTCCGTTTCCGATGCACGTCCATCCCATTTTGAATATTTCAAAAAGAGGTTTGAACCATTGAATGAAGTCGGTGATGCAATGCATATTCGCGTTAATACCGAAAAGCCGCTGGAAGAATGCATGCAGAAAATTTTGGCCAAGGATTATATAGAAGCTTTTGCGTCATAACCTTGGAACATAAGGCTGAAAAGGAGGCAAAAATGTTTTATAAAATATTGGCGGCAACAGACTTAATAACAGCTTTTGATGCACCGGTTTTAACGGCTGCGAAAATTGCCGAACAGCATCAGGCAAGGTTATATATTCTTCATGTTCTGGAATCGGCTTCAACAGAGAATCGTCATCTTATAAAGCACTTTAGAACCGGTAAAGATATTACGACCGATAAAGATTACGAAAGGATCGTTAATACACAAATAAAGAATATCTATACCGAAGTTTTTCAACCTTCTCTTAATTATGAAATCAGAGCAACGCCCGGTTTTCCCTGGGAGGAAATCTTGAGATGGGCAAGGGAAATAAGTGCAGACCTGATCATTATAGGCCCTCATTCTACAAAGGCTGAAGAAAAAGGAGTGGTCAGAGTGGTCGGAAAGATCGGGAGTACTGTAGAAGGTGTTATCATGCGTGAGAATTGCCCGGTAATGATTGTTAATCCGTCGATTCAAAAAGAGCGGTTGAAGTTCAAAAAGATTTTGGTGAGTATCGACTTTTCAAAATCCTGTGAATGTGGATTATGTTTTGCAGTAAAATTAGCTCAGGAATACGGCTCGAAAATTTATCTATTTCACATGGTACCCGTTCCTCCGGTTCCCAAATACTCCAAGGCTGATTATGAGGCAGATATCGACTCGGCGAAGAAAAGGCTCCGAGAATTTTGCCACGAGTTCCTTGAAGGCACGGACCATGAATATATTGTTTGGGGAGGTGCTCTGCCCCATCTGGAAATAGTAAAATGTGCCGAAAAAAAAGATGCAGACCTAATTGCGATGGGTTCTCATACAAAAGAAAAGACCGGAAAATGGTATGCCGGGAGTGTGGTGGAACGCGTTAGCTTCCGGTCCAAATGTGCAGTCGTCGTAATCACCGATCCTGAAGTTTTATTAACATGGGAAGACAGTTTAACAAAAAAAATACAGGCAGAAAAGGATTCGGATAGGTCAATCCGTGTTTTTACCAAGAAATGATGTCACGTATAAGAACTATAAGGCGAACTTACTATAATCTGTTCTCCAATCTGTATGATGCGTTTGTAAACCTTCATGCGCATCGAGATGCCGGAGATACGCGGAACTTTTTGGTAGAGATGGCCTGCCTGGAGAAAAAGCCCAATCCCGTTATTCTCGATATCTGTTGTGGAACAGGAGCCGTAATTACAGCTTTTGCCACCCAATATTCCGAGAGCTTTACCGTGGGCTATGATTTTTCCCGAGGGATGTTGCTCAAAGTCCGAGAAAAACCCGGTGCCCGGAAGATCATCTTGATAGAGGGAGACGCGGCCACCCTTCCGTTTATTGATGAGAGTTTTGATGTGATCACTTGTTCCCATGCGCTGTACGAACTGAAAGCATCGGCTCGACAGGCCGCCTTAAAGGAGATGAAGCGCGTCATCCGCCCCAGTGGTGTGATATTGATAATGGAGCATGAGGCGCCCCATCATCCCCTTGTAAAGATCCTCTTCAATCTCAGGATGTTGACAATGGGATCTGCTGATGCCAGAGAATTTGTCAAAGGGGGGCTGGAACCTTTTCAACGGATCTTTTCCGACGTTTCGCTGTTCCATTCACCAAGCGGGAAGAGCAAGCTTATTGTTTGTCGACGATAGTTACAGGAACCTAAAGGAATCTGTTCTCAGGATGGACGGCAATATCAATTTAAACGGAGGTTCTACTTCATACTTTCTTTGCGAGGGTATTGATCCATTGGGGGAATGATATGATTTTCATATTTCTATTCTTAAGCAATTGAAAGTAGCTGTGTTGAAAAAAGCATACATAGAAGCGACTTCAGAAAAACCTCACCGTCATTTTATTGAAGCGGATGGAGCCAAACAGATCCTGCTGGTGGCCCTGTACGCGTTTGTCCTCAATATCGGTCTATCAGTCTTAAAGGCAATCATCGCATTTTTTACCGGCAGTCTTGCTGTCGTCGCCAGTGCTGTTGACTCTACCATAGATTCGGTTGCTTCTTTAGCAGTTCTATTCGGTTTAAAACTGTCTACCCGCAAAACCAAGACTTTTCCCTATGGATTGTATAAAATAGAAAACTTGATTTCCGTAATCGTCTCTTTATTTATATTTATGGCCGGGTACGAAATTTTTCGCAGAGCCTTAACGCCAGTTGCAAAGCCGACTCATATTACACCTTGGATTATCGGATGGTTATTGGCAGGTGTTTTATTTACGCTTCTATTCGGACAATACGCCATAACAGTGGGCAAACGAATGAGATCGCCGGCTTTGATTGCCGAAGGCCGGCACCGACAGGCGGATGTATATTCATCACTCATCGTACTGCTGGCGGTTATTCTTGATTATTTTGATGTAAAAATCGATTTTTGGGGCCTCACCATAGATCAGATTGCTGCGGGCCTGGTGGTTCTTTTCATTGGTTATGCCGGTTGGGAGCTTTTATCCGACGGAATGAGGGTATTGCTTGATGCCTCTCTGGCACCTGAGATACTAAGAAAAGTACAAAAAATAATTGAATCCGAGCCCATGGTAACCGAGATCCTTTGGATAACCGGCCGAAATGCAGGCCGATTTTGTTTTCTGGAAGCAGATGTCCGGTTAAGAACATTAGAGTTAAAAAAAGCGGAAAAAATCAGTCTGAAAATTGAACAAGAAATTCGTCAACAGGTACCCTTGATTGAACGTGTGCTGATCCACTATCAACCTTATGCCCGGACCTACCTAAATATTGCCGTACCTCTGGCCGATACCACAGGGAAAGTGAGCACTCATTTTGGAGATGCGCCCTACTTTGCCTTTATCGTTTTTCGGTTGGTAGATAGGGGGATAGTGCGCCAGGAAATCATGGCCAATCCACATACCGAAATCCTCAAGGCCAAAGGCATTCATGTGGCCGAGTGGTTGGTAGAACAGAAAGTCGATATCGTTGTCGCCAAAGAGAACTTACATAATAAAAAGGGGCCTTCATATGTTTTTGCTGATGCTGGGATTGAATGTAAAGTTACTGATGGTGATGATCTGAGCATTATCATTGATGGTTTTCGCACTGAAGGTCAACATTGAAACTTTATTGCATTTCTCCCTTTCCCCGACAAAGATCGACTTTCCTACAGTTGAAAAAATATTAGGAAAGTTTTATGTCGATGAAGCTTATAAAATAGCTCGAGGCAACGAGAGTAAGGCAGTACAACTCCTGAATGTCAACCATCACACCCACCGTTATCACAGGAAAAGATACTAAAACAACATTTCCCAATCCCAAACATTAGTGAGTTATGTAATAACTTCGGCTGTTTTTTTCATTGGCTGGATAATTCCTGTCTCGAATATTCATTCATAGCTTTCTCATTTCGAAATTTTTCTAAAATTAATTCGAAATTTTTCTAAAAATGGTGTGGCTTTGAATTCAGTTTTCAGCCATAAGCTTGCTAAATAGCTGTTATCATTGATTGAAAAATATTTTTTCTTCATGGCATGTTAAATGCAAGGTATAGGACAGAAAAATATGACGAACTAAAAGTACTTAAGATTCGAAAAAAAACGAATCAACTTCATACTCTTATAGCTTATTAAAAAAATGAAAACGCTGCCTGAAAATTTTATGGCTGTTTGAAACTACAGGGAAAGATTAAGAAGGAGAAGAGAAAATGTAACGAATGGCACAAAGCTTTAACACTAGGGCGCCGGAACGTCCAGAAATTGAAAGAAATGAAACCACGCTGTGGAAATTAGTTGAAGCGCTAAACGAAGAAGTATGTCCGGATGAAGAGCACTTGCTTCCTTTAATAGTGAGTCACATGCTTGACTCCGGAAGATCGGTTCCATCAGTAATATAGGATTATACACGTTTTATACCACTAAAATATCAACGCTTTCGTTTGAAAATATTAGATTTGACTCTATTCGGGAGGTTTAAATGAATAAAACCATTTTGGTGCCGTTGGATGGATCAAAGCGGGCAGAACGGATATTAAAACATGTGGAGGAGTTGGCCCACGGCTTCAATGCCGAGGTCATTTTTCTGCAAGTTGTCAGCTATCCCAATCTTGTGGGGTACAAGGAGACTGAAAATTTGCTTTTCCGTCAAGATCTAAAACAACTGACAAAGCAGGCAGAGTCTTATTTATCAGCCCTGAAGGGAAAATTCCGAGAGAAAGGGATAAAGACCAAGACCCGTGTCGTCAATGGGTCGGTCGTTAAAGCGATTATTGACTGTGCTGAGCAAGAAGATGCCGATCTCATTGCAATGACAAGCCATGGTAGAACCGGCTTGGCCCGGGCTTTTTACGGAAGTGTAGCGGCCGGTGTGCTGCATCTGATAGATCGGCCACTGCTAATTATCCGGTCGCAGGGTGATTCGTGATGCTGTAAAATACTTTTTATCATGTAATGCTTGTTTCAACTAACAGGTGTTACAAATTAAACACACTCCACGCTTACGAGGAGTTTATTTAATATTCTACACTATTGAATGAAAGGAGAAAGCTATGAAACGGAAAGCGACTTACAATTTGCGTGTTACCCGGAGAGAATCCCTTCATGTTCATGATGAATACGACCACCAACTGATGCTGGTTGAAATGGAAGGTCGTCCCCTAAATTATGAAGTGGGAGTTGCCGGTGAATTCGTCTCCCGTCGAAGCGTAAACTTTCATGACCGCATAGGTGGCAGCGGCAATATGCAGGGTTATGCCGTCACCAACTTCCAGTACGGTTCAGTCTTCAGCAAGTTTGAAGGTCATCGTGACGGGGGAAGCAAGCTCACCACAGGTACNTGGGAGACCTATAAAGGGACAGGCAAACTGGATNACATCAAAGGCAAGGGTACGTTTAAAGTAACTTTCGGGGATGTGCCAGGCGAATTCATTCTCAACATGGAGGGGGAATATGAACTTTGATTATTGAGTCTGCAAAGGTATAGATTACCTTGAACTCCTTCTGGATATTAGAACTATACTTGGGAAATTAAAGCACTTCTTTTTGGAGATCGAGTAGATATTTTCGAGTTTGATGCGAACTACACTCTTTTTGAGTTTATTGACGGGATAGCTTGGGAAGTTAGTTTTTATGGTGTCCCAGAAAAGTGTGAAATAAGGAGGTGACATATGTTTAAGAAAATACTGCTCGCCACAACAGCTTCACCTAACTGTGACAACGCGACCAAAGTGGCGCTTGATATGCAGCTTAAGTGGGAGGCGAAACTAATCGTTCTTCACGTCTTTGGCGTGCATAGGAGTAATTATTCTCCTTTTGACAAGGACAGCAGAATTGACAGAAAGAAAGTTCCGGATGAGGAATATGCGGCCTTGGTGATTAAAGAGATGAAAAATATCTATGCTAAGGAGTTGGAGCATACCGAAAACGTTGTCCTTGAAACCAAAGTCGGTCGGCCTGACAAGGAAATCTTAAAGAAGGCGCACGAAGAGGATGTTGACCTTATTATCATGGGTGCCCACACGCGCGAGGAAGGCGTTGGCCCTTTGCGGTTCAGGAGTGTGGTAGGAAACACAATGCAAAGGGTTGCGAAATCCGCTCGCTGCCCAGTTATGATTATTGGCAGGCCATATACTCCCAGCAGGGAATTATTTTCAAATATTGTATCCGGCTGGAAATTATTTCCAAATATTGTATTTGGAACCGATTTTTCCAAACCATCTGATTCGGCCTTTCTCTTTGCGTACAAATTGGCCAAAGAAGTTGGAGCCAAGCTTTACCTTTTCCATGCTTTGAATGTCTATTACGGCGATGCCGGCCAAGTCCGTCAGCAGGCAGAGATTGAAGAAATGATAAAGGATGCCCGGGAGAAGATTGAAAAAAGATATATATCTCAATTGGATGGTTTTGATAATTATGAAATCGAAGTTTGGGAAGGCATCCCGTACGTTGAAATTTTAAAGTTCGCTCGACAAAAGAATTGCGATCTCATTGTCTTAGCGCATCACACTAAAATAATCGAATCTTCCTTAGCGTCATTCGGAAGCACTATTGAACAAGTAGTTCTCCGCGCAACACAGCCGGTTGCAAGTGTAAATCGTCCAGACAGAGTTGCTGAAATCTAATCATTACCGACAGAACCTCGTGTTCTGAAATGAGAAAAACTCGGCAATAGCAAGATAATGACTAATGTTAATAGCTGGCAAGGGCTATGCGATACGAATCATTGCTTTTAATGAAATGAAGGTTTCTGCCTTCAATCGTTTAATCACCGTTAAAAAGGTTATTCCATGAAGAAACCCCTCAAAATGTGCAGGCCTTGCTCCTAACAGAATATTTTTATCAGTTAGGGGCTTATAGTAACATCCCGAAAAGACAAAGGCTTTTAAGACCTTCCAACGACCTTTCGAAAGGAGAAAAATCATGAAAAAACAGCTCATAAATTATGAAACATTACTAAAGGTTACGAAGGCAATATCTCATTCCAAGGACCCGGAAGAAGTTGCTCTTATGACGGTAGAAAGCATCAAAACAGCTTTGGGTGCCAAAGGGTGTGCGTTGTTTCTGTTCAATCGTAAAAACAATGAACTGAAGTTGGCAACATCCTACGGTTTGAGTGATGAGTATATAAATAAAGGCCCTGTAAGTGCATTGCGCTCCATTGCCCAATCTTTGAAAGAAGGGCCTGTGGCGATCTATGATGTTATGGATGATCCAAGAATTCAATATCCCAATGAAGCCCAGAAAGAAGGAATTGCTTCCCTACTGTCGGTGCCTATCGTGGTCGGTGGCAATTTAATAGGGGCTATGCGTGTGTATACGTCTGAACCTTGGGAGTTCACGCTGGAAGATGTAAATTTCGTCCAATCTTTGGCTCAAATTGCTGGAATGGCTATAAATATGGCAAGGTATACTAAAGGATTAAAAAGCAGCATTGATGTTCTGAAAACGATGAGGGAAGTTCAGACCCATAGATCTACAAGAAGAACTCCTTATGAGGGAGTTCCAATAAGTGTCCCTTCGGACTAATTTGGTATACATGATTAATTGTCAGAAATGATGACTTAAAAAAGTTTAATCAAAAGAATTCCTCGCAGCTCTGCTGCGGGGTAGTTCACATATTCCACATGATCAAAGAAAAGGAAAAATGAAGATTAGAAAAGTCTGGTGATAAGGTTAAGAAAAATCCATATAAAAAGTCGCTGCTATGCGGTTTCGTAGCTATGGTATGATTTTCTAAAAACCAGGGCTTCAGAATTGTTGTGATATGGTTTTCAAAACATTGAACTGTCCAACGATGTTCTGACTGACGAATTTCCTGGAGGTGTTTAAAAATGGATCGGGCCCTGTATGGTAAAAAAAGAGTTGTTTTAGTTATAGACAGCAACCCGGCCAGAGGTGCCAGGCTCAAAAGGATTCTTAACAAATACGGTTACCGAGTCTATATTGCCCTGAATTTGAAAGAAGCCCGTCGGATCCTTGTAGAAAAGAAAAAGATAGATGTTGCCCTTTTATCCTTGAAAAGATTCGATCTTGCCCCTGAGCAGATTATTGAAGATTTTAAACTCGGAAAGCCGGTTATTGTGATTCTCGAAAGATTCTCCGAGGAATTAGCAGCTTCAGCTTTGAAAGCCGGTGCGGTAGATTTTCTTATCTGTCCCGTGGATTCTGAAGAACTTGTAAAAAGATTGGGAGTATGCGTCCGTATGGCAGACGACGGCGGATATGAACGGTTAAGGATAGACGTATGCGCCCCGATGGAAAAGGGCAGCGGCGCTTCGAGATTCCGCAAATGGATTTTTCGAGGTTTATATCCCGGGTCAACTGAAAAAGAGCTTCTGGACCTTGGGTATGAGAGACTGGACAGGTTGGGAATCGGGAGCTTCGGCGAGGTCTGGAAGATCAAAGACGTAACAAAGGACCCGCCAAAGATTTTTGTTGCCAAGATTCCCCTGAACAAAAAATTTAATGCCAAGTTTGAAAAAGAGGCCCATATATTAAGAAAACTCGCCGGACATAAAGGGGTTCCAAAGGTCTTTGAGATGATAGAAATAAAAAACAAAAGAGCAATGATTCAGGAGTTTATATCTGGGAAAACACTCTATGAGGTGATTGAACGAGAGCTCGAGGAAGCGGAAATAGAGTCGGTAGTGATTCAGCTTACAGACGTGGTGGCCCATTCCCACGACATCGGGATCATCCATCGGGACATAAAGCCGGGAAACGTGATGGTTCAGCCTGACGGGACTATAAAGCTTCTGGACTTCGGCGCGGCCAAAGAACTCAGAGAGACAGAGATGTCCGAAACGGTAACAGGCTCCCGGCCATATATGGCACCCGAACAGATTATGGGAAAAAGCCAGAGGCGCTCAGACGTCTGGGCTCTTGGCGTAGTTATGTACGTGCTTTACACGGGGATGTTTCCTTTCTATCATGAAGTGGAGAAGGTGCTCATGGACATAATCCTTAGGGTTCCACCGTCTCCACCGAGCAAATTCAACGAAGAATTAGATCCGGGAATCGAGCGCATCATATTGAACTGTCTGGAAAAGAGCCCGGAAAACCGCTATCCTGATGCTCGGGCATTAAAGGAGGATATCATCAACGCTTTCCCAGGTTATGGAGAAAATATTTTACCCCTCTACTAAATCTCGTTCCGGTGACGATGGAAAACATGGTGGGCGGTAGTTTTTTTTTCGGCGCAATTTGCTGGTTTGTTTGCGAATATGAGCGACCGGGCAAAGTCGAAAAAAGTCTCACGTAATCACAATTTCCAAAGCACCGGATTGATGTGTTTATATGATTTTAAACAAAAACTTTTCATTCGAAGAGCTCGGAGAGCCGATTTTTTATGAATCCTAATTTTCTAAAAATTTACGGCAATCGCTGAACTTTTATCATTCAGCGATTGCCGCAACATAGGAAAACATCCGTGAAACGCATTCTCACATATCAGATCTATCCCTCTATACCAAAGTCGCTGGCCTTTTTAGAAGTACTGTCTCGAAATCTCTGGTGGTGCTGGAAACAGGATGCAATAACGCTGTTTCGGCGCGTTGAACCACAAATCTGGATAGAATCTAGAGGAAACCCGATTCATCTATTGTCCAATGTCAGCCAGAAGCGTTTGGAGGAGCTGGCCGAAGATGACAGTTTTTTGGCGCATTTGCAACGGGTCAAGGATCGTTATAAAAAACGGGTTGCCGATAATGTGGAACCGTCTAACTCTCTTTACGAGAAAATGGGGCCGGTGGCCTATTTTTCAATGGAATTCGGTGTCAATGAAAATATTCCCATTTTCGCCGGTGGACTGGGTGTCCTTGCCGGAGACTACTTAAAAGCCGCCTCCAACATGGCGTTGCCCCTTGTCGGAGTCGGGTTGCTGTATCGCAAGGGCTATTTACTTCAATATCTTGATCAAGAGGGATTGCAACAGGAAAAATATCCGGAAATAGAATTTTATTATCTTCCGCTGGAGCGCGCCCGGGATCCCCAGGGCAATGAAATCACAATTTCAATTACCGGGCCCGAAGGTGAGATTCACGCGTTTGTCTGGAAAATTAAGGTGGGCCGCACCCCGCTGTTCTTGCTCGATACGAATCTACCTGAAAATACCCCGGAAGCTCGGGAAATTACGGCCCGCCTCTACGTCGGTGAACCCAAAATCCGGCTGGCTCAGGAAGTGCTGTTGGGTATCGGCGGCATGCGGGCGTTAGCGGCCATGAACATCTTTCCTTCCGTTTGCCATATGAATGAAGGACATTCGGCCTTCTCCGCTATGGAACGCCTTGCACTGTTCATGGAGCGTTACCACATCGATTTAAAGACTGCTTTACAAATTGTTCCCCGCTGCACGGTGTTTACCACCCACACCCCGGTTGCTGCCGGCCATGATTCCTTCCCCGCCGATTTGGTCAAACCCTGGATTCGGCCTTTGCAAGAACGTCTGGGGGCCGATGAAGAAGAAATTTTATCTTGGGGGCAGCCTGCGGATTTAGGTAAAGACGCGCCGCTTTACATGTGTATTCTGGGTCTGCGAATGTCTCAGTATCGTAACGCCGTCAGCCGCCTCCATGGCCGCACCGCCAGAAAGATGTGGGCTCATCATTGGCCGGGTCGTCCGGAAGACGAGATTCCGATTTCGCACGTGACCAACGGAATGCATGTCTCCACTTTTATTTCTCAGGAAATCTGGCCGTTGTTTGAACGTTATCTGGGGCCGGAATGGTACATGAGTTCACGGCGACCGGAAAACATTGACCGTATTGACGAGATTTACGACGACGAGCTCTGGCGGGCCCATGAGATGAGCCGTTCCCGGTTGATCCGCACCTGCCGGGGACTATTAAAACAACAATACGAAAGACGCAATGCGCCCAAAAGCGTCATCGATAAGATCGAAGCTGTCCTGAATCCTGATGTATTCACCATTGCCTTTGCCCGCAGGTTTGCTGCTTACAAACGGGCGCATCTGCTGCTCCAGGATCCTGAGCGGCTGGCGNCNATTCTCAACAACGAAACCCGTCCGGTGCAGATCATTTTCGCCGGCAAAGCCCACCCTCAGGACAAAAAAGGCAAAGAAATCATCAAACGNNTGATTGAATTTATNCGCCGACCGGAAATTCGTCAGCACGCAGTATTTATTGAGGNTTACGACATGGCCCTGGCACGATCTCTGGTTCAGGGCGCCGATGTCTGGNTGAGCACTCCCCGCAGACCTTTCGAGGCCTGNGGNACNTCNGGNATGAAAGCCGCCATCAATGGTGTGCTCAATGTNAGTATTTTGGATGGATGGTGGTGTGAAGGCTATTCCGAAGAACGAGGATGGCGGATCGGAAGCGGTGACGAATATGTCGATCCCGCTTACCAGGATGCCAATGAGAGTCAGGCCTTGTACAATGTGTTGGAAAATGAAGTTATCCCTTGTTTNTATGAAGAGCGCGATGGCGAACTTCCCAAGCGCTGGATTCGAATGATGAAGGCCTCCATGAAAATGGTCATGAAGGATTTCTGCAGCCTGCGAATGGTTGGAGAATATGAAGAGCGCTATTATATCCCTATCATCCACCGGCTGAAAACGCTGCTGAAGAAAAACGGTCTGGAAGCCCGCAACCTGGCGCTCCAGGAAAAGCGGCTGAACAACCTGTGGAAAAACATCCGCATCGGGCTGCCGGTCCAGACCCGAAAAGGACCGTTTCGCGTCGGCGACAGCTTCGAAGTCGCGGCTGAAGTCAGTTTGGGAGAACTCAATCCCGAAGAAGTCAGTGTAGAACTTTACAATGGGCACATGAAAGCGGTGGATTCGCTGGAGGGTATCAATACGATCCCTATGACCGTCGTTGAACATTTCGGTAATGGAAATTATCGTTACGGCTGCCAGGTTCCTTGTCGGCTGTCCGGCCGGTATGGATTTACGGTCAGGGCCATGCCCGCAGGTGACGATTATTTTAAATTTCTCCCCCGATTGATTACCTGGTCTTAGCAAGTATCT
>JGI24024J18818_10000811_pt1 | contig 12464 bp, 10 predicted proteins | sample Cruoilmetagenom2_FD_18818 | JGI IMG/M metagenome (IMG submission 18818) | reverse complement strand
ATGGATGCGAACTTACTGCACATCTCCTATGAAGGCGACATCCTGGAAGACCCGTGGAATGAACCGGAAGACGATATGTGGCTGTGGACCGTGTCACCGGAACAGGCCCCTGACAAGCCGCTTTATATCGAACTCGAATTTGAAAAAGGCGACATCGTTGCCATCGATGGCAAGGTAATGAGTCCGGCAACAGTGATGGAATACCTCAATCGTGTCGGTGGTGAAAACGGCATAGGTCGCGATGACATCGTCGAAAATCGCTATGTCGGCATGAAATCCCGCGGCTGTTATGAAACCCCGGCCGGCACTATCATGCTGAAAGCTCACCGCGCAATGGAGTCACTGACTCTGGATCGTGAAGTCATGCACCTGAAGGACGAACTGATGCCGCGTTATGCCAAACTGGTCTATAACGGTTACTGGTGGAGCCCTGAACGTGAAATGCTGCAGGCCATGATTGATGAATCACAGCAAACTGTTAACGGCAGCGTACGCCTGAAACTGTACAAGGGCGGCATTATGGTAGTTGGTAGAAAATCAGAAAATAACAGCCTGTTCGACGAAGATATCGCCACATTCGAAGATGATGCTGGCGCTTATGACCAAACTGATGCGACGGGTTTCATTCGCCTGAATGCCTTGCGCCTGCGCATCGCTGCGGGCAAAAAAGGCCTCTAAGGTGCGCATGCTGCACACCATGCTGCGCGTTGGCGATCTTGATCGCTCGATTGCCTTCTATACCAGGATACTCGGTATGAAATTGCTGCGCCGCAAGGACTATCCCGGCGGCAAGTTTACCCTCGCTTTTGTTGGTTATGGAGATGAGGCCGATCACACTGTCATCGAACTGACTCAAAACTGGGATACGGACAACTATGACATCGGCAATGGCTTTGGTCATATTGCCCTCGCGGTTGAAGATGCCGCTGCTGCCTGCGCCGCCATTCGCCTACAGGGTGGCAACGTCGTCCGTGAAGCGGGTCCGATGAATCATGGAAGTACAGTTATCGCATTTGTTGAAGACCCTGACGGTTACAAAATCGAGTTAATAGAACGCGCCTGAGACCAGGGAAGATCTGCAATACGTCAGCCTCACCCTCTGTTGGCCGGTTATTGTCATGTAGGTGCGAATTAATTCGCACAGAGAAGATTTTAGTTTTTGTTCGAATGAATTCGAACCTACATGATCTGAAAGCAAACACTGAACGTTCCTGCTGTCATCAGCCTGTAACATTTAACTGCTATTGTTACTGACTATTTGCTATAAAATCCTCCACCATGCAGAAAAAAATTCTGGTCATAGAAGATGAAGCCGCCATTCGCGATATGATCGCGTTTACACTGGAAAGCGAAGGCTTTCGGGTGGTAAGTGTTGAAAATGGCAACGAAGCCCATATAGCGATTTCTGACTCTGTTCCTGACCTGATGTTAATTGACTGGATGCTGCCAGGCGTCAGCGGCCTGGAACTTGTACGCGGGTTTCGCCGTTCAGCAGCAACACGCACTGTGCCCATCATCATGCTGACCGCACGCAGTGATGAAAATGACCGGGTTGATGGTCTCGATTCCGGTGCAGATGACTACATAACAAAACCTTTTTCTACTCGTGAATTACTGTCCCGCATCTCAGCCCTTTTACGACGGTCTGAAGCCTTCGAAGGATCGATAGAGCCATTGCAGGCTGGAGAAATTATTCTCGACCCGGCTTCACATGAATTGACTATTGGCGGGAAAGCAGTAAATCCCGGGCCAACCGAATATCGTCTCATGTTGTTCCTGATGCAGCACCCCAACCGTGTCTATTCTCGAGCTCAACTACTGGATTATGTCTGGGGCGAAAACATCTATATTGAAGAAAGAACGGTAGATGTCCATATATTGCGCCTGCGTAAACTGCTTAAACAGTTCAAGGTCGATGACATGCTGCAAACAGTCCGTGGTACCGGCTACCGTTTTAGTGTTAATTCAAAAACATGAATAAATTCTGGTCTCAGGAAATCTGGCGCCTGGTATGGGTTATTGCTACCGGTGTCGTAGCAGGGCTGATGACATCACAGCTCTGGCCAGCTATCGCCATTGCACTGCTGGCATACAGTGCCTGGTTGTTACATCGTCTGTTCCAGCTCAACCGCTGGATCCAGAAAGGTCTGAAACGCTCAGAGGCCCCGAATGCAAGTGGTGTGCTGGAAAATATCATTTCAAATATCTACCGCCTTAAAACCAGCAGGAAACGTGGCAAGAAAAGGCTGGCTCAGCTGCTTGGCCAGTTCAGAGCCTCTGCGGAAGCACTGCCTGATGCTACCGTTATTCTAACCACATCAGGTGAAATTCAGTGGTTCAATGAAGCGGCTGAAAACCTGCTTGGCCTGCAAACTCCACGTGATTTAGGTCAGCGGATTGATAACTTGCTGCGCGACCCTGAATTTCGAAAGTTCCTGTTTGCAAAGAGTCGGAAAGAGGAACTGCGCTTTACATCACCGCTGGATAAATCAGTAATATTTTCCTGCCGACTGATCAATTATGGCAAAGAAAATCTGTTGTTGACGGTACGTGATGTGAGCATACGGGAGCGTGTCGATCGTGTGCGGCGTGAATTTGTTTCGAATGCCTCACATGAGTTGCGCACACCGCTGACAGTTATGCGCGGTTACCTGGAAGTGATGTCTACAGACAATAAGTGTTCGGCTGATGTGCAGGAAAAGATGCGCATCATTCTTCAACAGACCACACAGATGGAAACGATTATTAATGAAATGCTGACACTCTCCAGCCTGGAAAGTTCTTCACTGGGTCCGGATGAAGGAGAGGTGGTCGATGTCGCTGCACTGCTGCAAACTCTCGCAACTGATGCCGTTCAGTCTGGCAAGACACTACCTGGCCAAATTACCGTGAGCGTTGACGAAAGCCTTTGTTTAAAGGCAATGCAGCCGGAAATAATAAGCGTTTGCAGTAATTTATTGTATAACGCCCTACAGCATAATCCTGATCAGACACCTGTCGAATTACAGTGGTTCTCCAGTGGTTCCGGTGCACCATGCCTGGTAGTCAGTGATGATGGAGAGGGCATAGAACAACGCCACCTGGGCCGCCTGACTGAGCGCTTCTATCGGGTGGATTCCAGTCGCTCACGAGAATCCGGGGGCACCGGTCTCGGGTTGGCCATCGTCAAACATATCGTTCAGCGTCATGGTGGACACATAGATATCTCCAGCACACCCACAGTCGGGTCATCATTTACCTGTTGTTTTGCAGCCTCACGGGCTGTTGAATGTACCACTGACAAAATTAGTTCGTAGCAGCATCGCCCTCGGCGCGATTCTTTATAAAGACTTGTTGTTCTCTATGGCAATCGCGCCGAGGGCGGCGCTCCTACAAGATCACTTGAGATGACGTAAATTTTATTTCTCGCTGTCATAATCCTGTAACAATAAACTCCTAAAATTTCACTCAGTAACAAGGGTTCTGTTCCTGATTACAGGTTCAGGCTGACGTATATACTTTGGAGTTTTTTTTACATGAACAATTTTTTAATACGCACAATCACCATTGCGGCAGCCATAGGCAGCATCTCTACAGCTCAGGCGGCTGGACGTGACACAGTAAACATTGTTGGATCATCTACCGTATACCCTTTTGCCACAGTTGTAGCAGAACGGTTCGGTCGCTCCACAAATTTCAAAACACCAAAAATTGAATCAACAGGTTCTGGTGGTGGTCTTAAATTATTCTGCAAAGGTGTAGGCGTCAACACACCGGATATTACCAATGCCTCACGCCGCATCAAGAAATCCGAGTATGATAAATGCCAGAAGAATGGTGTATCAGAGGTCACCGAAGTACTGGTCGGTTTTGATGGCATTGTAATTGCCAACTCGAAACAGGCACCAAACTTTGAGCTGACGCGCAAGGATATCTATATGGCCCTGGCAAAAACCGTTCCCGGTCCGGATGGTAAATTGATTGCCAACCCGAATAAAACCTGGAAAGACGTCAACGCAAAGCTACCGGCAACAAAGATCGAAGTTCTTGGGCCTCCTCCAACATCAGGCACACGTGACGCTTTCTCTGAACTTGCCCTCGGTGGCGGTGCAAAGCAAATTACCGATCTCAAGGCCCTGCGTGGCATGAAGGCTGATCAGGCCGACGATATCAAGGCCATGATGTCCAAACTTGGCATACCTTCCGGTGTCTATGACTCCATGAAGGAAAAGAAAGGTAAAGCCCCCAAGGGCAAGTCTATCTTCAAAGCCGTCGCTTATGCCGTGCGTGAAGATGGTGCTTATATTGAGGCAGGTGAAAATGATAACCTGATCGTTCAGAAACTGGTGTCAAATCCGAACTCCCTGGGAATCTTTGGCTACAGCTTCCTGGAAGAAAATGGAGATAAGGTACAGGGCTCGAAAGTTGACGGTGTGGTACCCAGCTTTGATTCAATTGCCGACGGCGAATACCCGGTTTCACGCCCACTGTACTTCTATATCAAGAATGCCCATATAGGCAAAATCCCGGGTATTCAGGAATACGCCATGGAATTTGCGTCTAAAAAGGCCATGGGTGAAGACGGTTACCTGCCTGAAAAGGGGCTGATCCCACTCAGTGCAAAAGAACTGAAACAGATTCAGGATGACATCAAGACACTTAAGCTTCTTGAGATGTAATCCTCTGCTAAATTCATAATAAATCTGCTAGTGTATGGTATGCCGCATTTTGCGGCATACCATATTTTATCTCTGAGAAATTAATGCAAACATCAATAGTCTTTCTGGCACTAGTCATACTTACTTTGATTAGTTTCGCACTGGGGTACAGGCGATCACACAAAGTGGCGCTTGGTCACGGTGGCATGAAGGCGCTTCACTCCCTGCCCAGACATTACGGTTACATGGCGGCACTGTGGGCGGGCCTTCCGGCACTAGTCATTCTTGTGCTGTGGATAATAGTTGAAGACAGAATATTATACACCCTCGTCCTGGCAAGCTTGCCGGACAGCCTGCAGACAATGCAGGAAAGCCAGCTGGGACTCTACTACAATCAGATCGTCAGCTTCGCCATTGGCAGCATTGACAGCACTCAACTCAGCGAAGCGCAGATTGCTGCAGCGTCACATTACAACTCACTTTTATCTTCTGCCAGCCTTATCAAAAGTGCACTGGTTTTTGTTATTGCCATCCTTGGCGCTGTGCTGGCCATTCAGCGCATCAGGCCTGCATTTCGTGCACGCAATAATGTTGAAAATATCTTCAAATGGATTCTTTTCAGCTGCTCCTTTATTGCAGTATTGACGACAGCAGGAATAGTGTTTTCCGTGCTGTTTGAAGCGGTACGCTTCTTCCAGGTTATCCCTGTCACCGATTTTCTTTTTGGGCTTGAATGGAGCCCGCAGATGGCGATTCGTGCTGACCAGGTTGCAGCATCCGGCTCATTTGGCTTTGTTCCGCTATTTGTCGGCACCCTGTTAATTACTGCGGTGGCTATGTTTATTGCCGTTCCTGTCGGCCTGATGTCTGCCATCTATATGTCTGAGTATGCGTCAAAGCGTTTTCGTATGATAAGCAAACCGGTACTCGAAATACTGGCTGGCGTGCCCACTGTGGTATACGGTTTTTTTGCAGCGCTGACTGTTGCACCATTCATACGCAGGCTTGGCGAATCGTTCGGTCTCAGTGTGTCATCTGAAAGTGCACTTGCTGTTGGCCTGGTGATGGGCATCATGATCATACCCTTCGTCATGTCTCTGTCTGATGACATTATCAATGCCGTACCCGATTCCATGCGCGAAGCTTCCCTGGGTCTGGGCGCCACGATGAACGAGACGATACGTAAAGTACTGCTTCCAGCCGCCTTGCCGGGCATAGTCGGTGGAATACTTCTTGCAGTGTCACGTGCCATCGGCGAGACCATGATCGTCGTCATGGCCGCCGGTCTATCGGCAAAGCTAACGATTAACCCACTGGAAGCAGTCACCACTGTAACCGTGCAAATCGTCACCCTGCTGGTCGGGGATCAGGAATTCGACAATCCAAAAACTCTGGCAGCTTTTGCCCTCGGCCTGGTACTGTTCTTTGTCACCCTGGTGCTGAATATTTTTGCCCTGTATATAGTCAGAAAATATCGTGAACAGTATGAATAAACAAAACACATACAAAAATACGGCCGTCATAGAGGCTTCTCTAAAGAAGCGCTACGCACGCGAAAAAAGATTCCAGTGGTACGGGCGACTTGCGGTGTTGACAGGGTTCGTTTTTTTATTCCTGCTGCTGACTGATATTGTCAGCAAGGGAATGCCGGCCTTTAGCCAGAGCTATATCCAGGTTTCCATAAATTTTGATCCTGAAATACTGGGGATAGAAGCAAACCCCTCTGCAGAGGAATTATGGAATGCCGACTATAATGCCGTCATCAAAAGCAGCTTGCGCGAAATGTTCCCGGATGTAGAGGGACGAAAACAGAAACGTCAGCTTTACCGCCTTATCAGTGTTGGTGCCGAATATGATTTACGCGATTACGTCATCGCCCACCCGGAGGCAGTCGGACAAAATAAAGATCTCTGGTTGCGGGCACATTCTGAAGCAGACAGTTATTTAAAAGGACAGGTATCAAAAGAGACTCCTGAATCAGATCGACGTGTGAAGGACATTCAGACAGGCTGGCTAAACAGCCTGCGTGATGAAGGCCGTACCGAGAAGCGCTTCAACACCACGTTCTTTACCGCCGGTGATTCCCGGGAGCCGGAACTTGCCGGCATCAAGGCGGCCCTGTACGGTTCCTTCTTTACCCTGCTGGTCACTTTTTTGCTGTCTTTTCCCATTGGCGTGTTTGCTGCCGTGTACCTGCAGGAATTTGCACCACGTAACCGCCTTACTGACATTATAGAAATTAATATCAATAACCTTGCCGCTGTACCATCCATCATTTTCGGTCTGCTGGGCCTTGCGGTATTTATCAACTTTTTTGAACTGCCCCGTTCTGCGCCACTGGTTGGTGGTATTGTGCTGGCGCTGATGACACTGCCGACAATCATCATTACTTCGCGCACCGCGATTGGAGCGGTTTCACCCTCTATACGTGAAGCGGCACTGGGAATAGGCGCATCAAAAATACAAACTGTCTTTCATCATGTCCTGCCTGTTGCAATGCCCGGCGTCTTAACCGGGGCTATCATTGGTATGGCGCAGGCCCTGGGTGAATCTGCGCCCTTGCTGATGATAGGCATGGTCGCTTTTATTATGGATGCACCTGGCGGTGTGACNGATCCATCGACAGTGCTGCCAATACAGGTCTATCTATGGGCCGACAGCCCGGAGCGTGGCTTNCTGGAAAAAACCTCTGCCGCCATCATGGTACTGATGGGGTTTTTGATAATCATGAATGCGCTGGCTATTTACCTGCGTAAACGATTTGAACTAAAGTGATGGAACGGAATGAAGACATGCAGGCTGCATTAATGAATGAAAATAACGTGAGTAGCAAACTTACCGAGGGCAAAGTCGAGGACTTGCGTGAATGTGATATACGCGAATCTGCAAAAGTCCGGGAATACGAAACCATTGGTGAACCGTTCACAGACAATGCCAAAATTTGCGCGCGTGATGTCAATGTCTACTATGGCGACAAGCAGGCCATTATTGACGTCTCACTGGACATAGGCAGTAACGAAGTNCTNGCCATGATTGGCCCGTCAGGCTGCGGTAAATCTACATTTTTACGTACACTGAATCGTATGAACGATATCATTCCTGATTGCCGTTTTGAGGGCAATATCATGCTTGATGATGAGGACATTTATGATAAGGAAATGGATACTGTACTGCTGCGAGCACGTGTCGGCATGGTGTTCCAGAAACCGAATCCNTTTCCCAAATCCATCTATGAGAACGTGGCTTACGGGCCGCGTATCCACGGCCTGGCGCATAACAAGGCAGAGCTGGATGACATTGTAGAGAAGAGTCTGCGTCGTGCCAGCCTGTTTGATGAAGTCAAAGATCAGCTGGACAAACCGGGCACCGGCCTGTCAGGTGGGCAACAGCAGCGCCTCTGTATCGCCCGCGCCATTGCCGTCAGCCCCGAAGTCATCCTTATGGATGAACCCTGTTCAGCTCTTGATCCCATTGCCACTGCACGTATTGAGGAATTGATAGACGAGTTAAAAGAAAAATACACCATTGCCATCGTCACCCATTCAATGCAGCAGGCGGCACGAGTGTCACAGCGTACTGCCTATTTCCACCTTGGAAAAGTGATTGAAGTCGGCGATACCAGGGAGGTATTCACCACACCTAAGCATGAGTTAACTGAAAATTATATTACCGGTCGCTTCGGTTGAACTAACCCGGGTTAAGGAGTAAACAGCTATGGAAAATCTGCACATCGATCAACATATTTCCAGAAAATATAACGAAGAGCTCGAGGGCCTGCGTAACAAAGTCATGACCATGGGCGGCATGGTGGAAAAACAGTGCAAAAATGCATTGCAGGCCCTGATCAAGGGCGACAGCAGCCTNGCGGAAACAGTTGCCACTTCGGACTATCGCGTTAACAGTATTGAAGTCGAAATCGATGCGGAATGTATTGATATTCTTGCTCGCAGACAACCTGCTGCCAGTGACTTACGCATGATAATGACGGTTATCAAGACCATAACGGATCTTGAGCGCATTGGTGATGAAGCGGAAAAAATTGGTCGTTTTGCCTTGAAACTGGCCAACAGCCAGGAGCCGCAATCCTACTATTCAGAGCTGCACCATCTGGGTGAGCATGTCATCGAAATGCTGCACGGTGCACTCGATGCCTTTGCCCGTATGGATGTGGAAGCAGCGGTCAGGGTCGCAGGACGTGACCCGGAAATCGATCAGGAGTTTGAATCACTTACCCGTATGCTGATTACCCATATGATGGAAGACCCGCGCGAAGTAAAAAACGTGTTGCGCCTGAACTGGTGCGCACGCTCACTGGAACGAATCGGAGATCATTCCGCCAATATCTGTGAATACGTGATCTACCTGGTCAAGGGGCATGATGTACGGCATGTCAGCCTGGAGCAGATACAGGAGCAGTACATTCAGAAAAAATAGGGGCTGGCTGAAAGGATGAAAGGCCGAGGACTAAAGACCAGGGATAAAAGAAAATTCAAAAAACTGTGTGAATGGCTACACGGATCTGGGTTTGGCCCTTAGTCTTTAGTCCGATTATAATCTACCCATGAAGGGCGAAATCATCATCAGGGGTGTCCATAAACCTCTTCCACCCNGCTAATTTCCTGTTGTTTTGTTTCTTCCGACCATNACAGTTCTTTAGCAAGCAGATCCGCTATTTTTTCCAGCAGTGCTTTGCCCGGATGTCCCGCAGATCCGATACCGGTACGGCGAAAAACAACATCGGATAAATTGACTGCCATTTCACTTCTGACGCAGTAAATTAATTCCGCCGCGATTACCGGCGGCTCCGATATCAATTGCTCTGCCAGCTCGGGGCATTCTTTAGTCATGCTTATGATCTCAAGATACTTTATGCCGTATCTTTGCTTAAGCAATGCAATTGAGGCATTCTCCTTTTCCGGCAGCATCGGTTCTTCCTGCCGCTGACTACTTTGTTCTAACTCAACAGTAGCTGGATCTGTGAGCAATGGCTCCGATATATTTTTTTTGTATTTCAGCCCCAGTTTTTTCGTTATCTTTTTCACCAGAATATCTGCAACCGGTAGTGCTGTGGTGTATTTAACGCCGATCACACTGGTCAAACCAGCGGGACCGCCTGCTTTATCATGATCAATAATTAAAGGCTGGTTGAGCAACTCCACATCAGGTGCCGCCTGACCAACTTCAGCAGGCAACAGTCCATGCTGAATAAATACGACATCACTTGATTTCAGTTCAGCTGCAGGATAAAGCGCATTCAACTGCTGGATAAACTTTGTTAGATCAGCATGACCAGGCTTGCGCTCATCCGGATGGCCCGAATACGCCCTGTAGGCAGTTCCAATTATTGTGCAGCCGCGCCAGGGAACAAAGAAGAACTCCCGGCCCTCGTCATGCTCGTCATCGGTTATAGCGCTGCTGCATGTTCCAGCTGAAATGCCGACAGCATAATCCGAAAAAATTTGTTTTTTTACAATGATATTGAAAGCTAATGCCCATGCCGGATATTTTGAATCTGAGATATTTGGCAACCCGGGGTTCATGAATCCTGACCAGGGCCCCCTGGCATCAATAATTTGTTTTGCAGAAATATTAAATCTTTTGTTGCTAAGGGAATCTCTTGCTGCAATTCCGGTGATTCGATTTTTCTGTAGCAGATACCTTTCAGCTATTAGGTAATTTGCCACACAGGCGCCATTTGCAGCCGCTGACAGAATGAAATCCAGAGTCAGTCGTTCAGTGTTCAGTGCCATGGCATCATGCCAGAATGCCGCACCGGTGACATTATCGGACAGCTCACTTACAATCTTTTTGTAATCGTTGCGAGACAGCAGTTTGCCATTCGGTATACGATGGTTTTCTGCAAGGCCTTTGTTTCTGTCCCAGCTAATAATATTATTCATGATCAGCGCGACGCCCATTAGCAAACGGCTACGCATAAAGCGTTTGCTGGTAGCAATAACACAGGGCAGGGGAACAACCGAATTTGCAGCAATTTTCAGCAATCGGCGACGTGCACTGATCGACTGTCTCATGCGTTTAATGTCCATGCTTTGAAGATAGCGCAGGCCACCATGAATAATCTTCAGGCTATTGGCAGAAGTCGCGCCGCCAAAATCATCCTTTTCAATCAGCGCTACTTTCAAACCCTGTAGAGCGCATTGCCTCGCCATCGTCGCACCGTATATCCCGCTTCCCACAATCAGCACATCGAAGGCGTCAGTCGACAAACGGTCGATATCACGTTGCATAAGGTTCAGCTCTCATTGTATTCGGGCATAGATATCATTAATTTTTTTCTGAAAGGCCGGGTATGAATATTTTTCATCGGCCAATATGCTGGCAGCCTTCCCCAGTTCAGCCCGTCTATTTTTATTGGCCACCAGATCATCAAAACCCCGTGCCACTTCATCTGCTTCGGGCGCAACAAGTTCAGCGCTGGCATCATCAAGCACCTGTGTATGGGATTGTATTTTTGTTGCCAGGATGACCTTGCCAGAGCCCATATAAGAATAGATTTTCATCGGCGTATTGTTTCCCTTAAGTCTTGGAGAAACCAGTATGTCCGCCTGCACCAGATAAGCGCCCAGGTCATCAACCGGACGCGGCCCAAGGAAGAATACATTCTGTGCAATTCCCAATGCTGACGCCTTCTGACGATACTTATCAATATCATCCTGCCGACCACCAATGATGAGCAATGTCAGCTGGTCCTTTTGTGTAGACTTTGAATAGCCTTCCAGCATCAGGTCTATACCCTGATAGTGTTCAAGGTTCCCTACATAGAGCGCGATCTGTCCAGTTAATTTATTGTCCATGCGTATATTATCTATAATGTTCCCCGTCTCTCGTGCAGGGAGGGCAACATCTTCTACGACAAATATACTCTCTCTGGTTTTTTTATAATCTTCCGCCTTGTCGGCTAAATCTTCACAGACGGCAATTACCGCATCAGACTTCCTTACCGCAAGTTTTTCGAACGCATCCAGCCCACCTTTAATGAAGTGCAGTGCATTCCATTTTTCGACCAGCTGATCTGCCATCGAAGAATCCATATCGTAGACAAGATACTTTTTAGAAAATACTTTTACTAACAGAGCAGGGTAGATGGATTCTTCTACGGCATGAATGACCTGATAGTCATTGCTCATACACATTTGTATTAATTTAAATGAAAGAAAAATATCACAAACCAGTTTTTTCCAGGAAAAGCCTATTGGTACATTACGCACACCGGGTATATTGGCTATACGCACAATTGTCAGGCCCTCCAGCTGTATATCTTCGCCTTCGTGATAAGTCAACAAGTCCACAGTATGGCCAGCCAGACAAAGTGTTTCGACCAACAGGCGCACTGCTATAGGCGTTCCTCTCTCCTGGTAGAACGGCTGTGGCGCGATTAGTAATATTTTCAATTTAATTGCTTCTTACACGCAGCAGAATTTGATTGCGTAAAAACTCAACCGGATTCTCTCTTATGCCGTATGGGCTTGTGATGGTTTCAGGATTGAGGATCTCTTTCTTTATCTGCTTCGCTGGCATTATTCCCGGTTGAGACATTTTAATACTGAAACCATAACTTCCCGGCATCGCCGCGGCCGCGGGTATCGGCAAAGGATCAGTTCCCTGTAACAGGCGGACACCTTTTTTCGCTGCCATGCTAAATAACGAAGGCTGAGGCCAGATAGCCGGACGACCGGCGATGTCGCCAATAAAAAAATTTCGGCCTGTTTCATTTAGTATGCTGTTTCTTACTATCTCTCCTCGCTTACCAAGCCATTTGCCAACACCCCAGGGCAGCACACTTATAACATCTTCATCCCGAACACT
>JGI24024J18818_10000810_pt1 | contig 12479 bp, 10 predicted proteins | sample Cruoilmetagenom2_FD_18818 | JGI IMG/M metagenome (IMG submission 18818) | reverse complement strand
ATAAAGACATCATGAAAGAAAAACCAAGGGGTATCAACACACCATTGCTGAACAAAAGCTTTGCCCTACGAGTTCTATCAGAAGGGCTAATCATCGCCATCGCAACCTTGATTTCCTTCCATATTGGCTTATCATCAGGAGACCACATGGTAGCGAGCACAATGGCGTTCTCTACATTATGTTTGGCAAGATTGTTCCATGGATTTAATGCGAGAAGCAATCAGTCGTTATTTAAAATCGGGCTATTCACAAACAAATACCTTTGGTTTGCTGTCATTCTCGGTGTAGTCTTACTGCACATCGTCCTATTGCTCCCAGCGCTTCAGGGAATATTTAAAATTGCCCCACTAAACGCAGCACAATTCGGTACCATTTACGCGATGTCACTAATGCCACTCGTAGTAATCCAATTGTACAAAGTACTAGTTGGGAAAATGAATTTAGTTAAATAGAGAGTGCCTGATTCCTTTAGAGAGCTAGAGGGATCAGGTTCTTTTTTTATGAATATAGACATGAAAAAGAGCTGCGTATGCCAAGTTTTTGAGCCGATTCGGACAAAAAACAGAGCCATCTCGGCCATAAATTAAGGACTTTTGAGAAAGATTTGAGGGATAGTACAGTGGTGACATCCACGCTAAGTGTTGATTAATTTCACTTGATCTAGTGGAAACCATCATTGAGAAAGCATGGGAAAATAAAGTGTATTATGAGTTTTTCTCATATGGCGAATCTCGAATGGTATTACAGCAGGATAAAGATTTTGTGTTAAATGAAATGAGAGAGCCAAAACCCGAAAGCGAAGATATCAATGAGTGGATTTCACGCCAAAAAGCAATTAAAGAAGAAATTGAGTGGACAGAGGCGATAACAGGAACTCAATTTTCGAAGTTCTATTTTTTCTCGAGAACCAAAGAGGCAATCAATAACTGGAAGATGGAACTAGCGCAGCTACAGAAAGAAATGCCATTCACAATGACTCCTTCTTCTAGCCACAGTGACAACGATTTGAAAATGTTCGAATTTGTCGGCCACGCGGTAGCCATGAAAAATGCACCGGATCATATTAAAGTAGTAGTGGATGACATAACGGAATTTACTTGTAATGAAGATGGAATTTATCAATATCTTAGAGCTAATGTACTGGCATTGAAAATATAGTAGGCATATCTTCAGTTTGTATGTTGAATAATTTACATCTTTGCTTTTAGAATCCTGCCAGTAGGGATGAAAACTGCAATTGCAACCTGGATTTCTATAATGGCTTTTCAACTGGAGACCATATGATAGCAGCGCAATGGAGATCTCTACTTTATATTTGGCAAGATTGTTCCATGGATTAATATTCCTAAAAGCTCTAGCTGAAAGTGGCTTGAGCTTTTACTGTGAATTAATTTTTAATCCATTACTAATTAAAAAATGGCTAAACATGGTAAAGTTTAATTAGTAGAATTTTGTGAAATTATTCTGTTTTTTAATTTCTGAGAATAAGTTATTAAATTGAATGGATTTCATCAAACCATACTTGTAGTTAGGGGGAATAAAAATTAATGATTAATAATAAATCAAAATCAGTTGGCTATTTTTTAGCACTCTTCCTTGGAGGACTAGGAATACATCACTTTTATTATCGTAACTATGTCAGAGGACTTTTATATTTATTATTTTCTTGGACATTTATTCCTGTCTTTTTGGGTTGGATTGATATGCTATTCGTTAATAAATGGAACGAGCGGATAAATGCACAATTGCATCGAGAAAGTATTAAAGATATAAAATCTGTTTCATCAGGACTGAAAAGTGAAAAACAGATAGGAATTAATTCTGTTGCTATTAAAAGTCAAAAAAATGCTCAGAACAATAAAAAATTTACAAGAAATAGTGCAAATGAAAGAAAAAACAAACAAGTATTAGATGAAAACAATGTTAAATCTTTAAATAGTAAATCATCATTTTATGTAGAAGAGGATATCATTCTTCCTAAATATCAAAAATTAAAAACAACAAATGAAATAACAAAACAGCTTGATGCTATTAGAGCTTCTCAAAAAAAATCAAATCATTCAGAAGCCAGAATTGAATTTGCATATTCCAGTTCACATACACAATTCGCAAGGGATTCAATCAAATACGCTCAAAAAAGATGTGATAATTCTGCGGAGATTCCATTACATGCTTACTGGACCACATTTAGTGATTTAAATAACAACCAGCTGAAGTGGTATTTTTATTGGCGTGAACAGGCATTGAAAGGGAAATATCTCGACATTGACTTAAGTTACATTGTTTTATTCGTCTACGAACTCATAAACTACACGTTCAATCAGAACGCAGCCTTTAATGTGAGTATGACAGTTCGATTGTATGACAACTATGTTGAGAAACATCCAAAGTTAAAGAACTACTTACCCCAATGGACGGCGGATATGCTCTTTGAATTGGGAGAAGTAGAACTTACTAAGGAGTGGTATCAAGAAAAAGCTAATTTACCTTCTTTATACTTACAAATTAAAGATAAAAAAGAAGCACTTGAAAAAATATCATTTACGACATGGAAACCTTATATCCGTAACTACAGGGAAACTGCGTTTTTCTTAAATCATAAAAATAAAATTTATAAAAATTTTAAAGAAAGTATTCCATTAATACGTGAGTTTTACCAAGAACAAGGGAGAGAGCTTGAAGATGTATGGTTTGAGTCACGTCAGGAGAGAGAAGTACGGCGCTTATTTGCAAGTGCAGTTGTTGCTAGGGAAATAGATGATATACACGTTCATACAGTTCGTTATTTTCAAACTGAGACTCTATATAATGAAATTACTAACTTGTTTAGATTAGCAGAAAATGTAACTAGGTCTTTAAGTGGAGAAAAAAGAGGGATTAAGGTGGATGACAGCGTATTGCCCGACGACTTTAAAGATAGAATGATGGAAAGATTTAATAATGCTAAAAAGACCAATGAGAGATTTAAAGTTGTACAAAAACGAGTATCTTCTCAGGATGGAAGTTCTATTCCCCAAGTTCCAGAAAAGACTTTAATAGCAGGTGTACCTAATCCAGAAATTGTGTTTAATTTCAAAAAAATCGAAGAATTGAAAGCAGAAAGTAATAAGTTAATAAACACATTCGGTTCACCTTCAGAAACAGTGGAAAAAGGCGAACCTACGTCAGATGGGGATTCTAATCGAGAAAAAGAAGCAGCAGATTCCAACTTGAAAATTATTTATAAATCAGATAAAGATGATTTAAAATCTGGCGTTGCTTTATTTGAAAGAATCACTAATGAAAAAGACATTCCTATAGAATCTCCAACTCAAGTTCAAATCAACTTACCATTTGACTTACTTGGCGGAATTAATGCTGACAATGAAGAAATGGAAGAATTCATGTTATCACTTACAAAAATAGAAATAGAATTTTTATCCCAATTTAAAAATGACCAGATAACTGCTATCGAAGCCAAAGAGTTTGTTAAGCAAAATGGATTTATGCTTGGAATGTTTTTAAGTGTAATAAACGAAAAAGCTAATGAATATTTGGGAGATAATCTATTGGAGGAACAGGTGAGTGTTATTTCAATATTTGAAGAATATGAACAAGTTGTTTCTTTAGCAAAGGAGAGTTCGTAATTGAAAATTAAAAAAAGAGATTCAACAGCTATTCTAAATTCTTTATCGGGCGGTGTAGTCCCTAGTAGGGGATTGCAATATGTGATGGTTGGTAGAGCGGAAGAAGCCAAACAAATAGTATTAGATTTAAATAATGTGAAAAGTGGTTCCTCTGTTATTAAATTTTTCATTGGATCATTTGGAAGCGGGAAAAGTTTTATCCAGGCTTTGATACAACAAGTTGCTTTTAAAGAAAAATTTGTGGTTGCAAAAGCAGATTTTACTCCTGAGAGGAGATTATATGGTAATGATGGAAAAGCAGTTGCAATTTATACTGAACTAATGAAAAATTTATCGATTGCTACGGTCCCAGAAGGAGGGGCTCTACCTACAATATTAGATAAATGGATTGGCGACGTACAAGCAAAAGTGGTCCAAGAAAAAAATTATGGATCTGTAGAATTTGATAACCCAGAGTTCGTTAAAGACGTAGAAAGAGAGATAACTGCTGTGATTGCGAAAATGGATGAACTTACCGGAGGGTATGACTTCTCTCGAATTTTGAATTTGTATTTCAAAGGTTTTATTGAAGATAATACTGAATTACAACGACAAGCTATCCGATGGTTGAGAGGAGAATATAAAACCAAAACGGAAGCAAAAGCCGATTTAGGTGTAAGAGATATTATTGATGATAACAATTACTATAACTACATCAAGGTTTTATCTCAATTCGTGAAACAAATTGGATATTCTGGCTTAGTGGTGAATTTTGATGAAGCTATAAATTTATATAAAATTACGCACCCACAGACTAGGGACAAAAACTATGAAACCATTTTGAAAATCTACAATGATACCTTACAGGGTAATGTAGAGGGGCTTTATATCTCAATAAGTGGAACATCTGAATTTTTAGTTGATGAACGGCGAGGACTGTTTAGCTACGGTGCACTTAAGCGTCGATTAGAATCTAACCGTTTCGAAACAAATGAATACAGAGATCTATCGCAACCTGTCATTAAGCTAACACCTTTAAAACATGATGAAACATATGTTTTACTTCAGAAATTACGTGAGATTCATTCGACACACTTGGGGTATGAAACGTCGGTCAAAGATGATGAGATTCAAAACTTTATTCGTCAAGAGTATTTAAAACCTGGAGCTGAAGAGAACTTAACTGTCGGGGATGTAATCCGCACCTTTATAGGAGCATTAAACATTCTACAACAAAATTCGAGTTACAATCGAGCTGATATCTTTGGAACAAACGAGGAGACTTCGACTGCACCATCAATTACTCATTCCCGTTTTTCTAGGACAGAAGGGTAGGATACATATTGAGTTCATTTGAACTACTATCTAAGCATATACAGAAGAAGATTTGGGATATGAAATGGGACAGCTTTACTCCAATACAGGATAAAACTATTCCTGTAATCGTTGAATCGAATTTAGATGTAATAATTTCATCAGGGACGGCTTCAGGTAAAACTGAGGCCGCTTTTTTACCTATTATATCAATGATAGAATCTGAAGCAGAAACAGCTCTAAAGGTATTGTATGTATCCCCATTAAAAGCATTAATCAATAATCAGTTTGATCGAATCGAAAAACTTTGTGAATATACGGAAATTCCCATTCATCGATGGCATGGGGATATTGGTCAAAATCAAAAGAAAAAGTTTTTGAAGAATCCTTCCGGCATATTACAAATTACTCCTGAATCGATTGAAAGTTTATTTATTAACAGAACCGAACAAGTAAAGCACATCTTTAATAACTTGGATTTTATTGTAATTGATGAAATCCATTCTTTTTTAGATTCAGAAAGAGGAGTTCAATTACGATCTTTATTGTCCCGTGTGGAGAGATACACACTCAAGCGGACTAGAATAATCGGTTTGTCAGCGACTATTGATAACTTTGAACTAGTAAAAATGTGGGTGAATCATCAAAATACAAATAATGTTGAAATCATAGAATCTGAAGGAAATGATAAAGAACTTCTTTATCATTTAATGCATTTCCCAACTGAACATGGTAACAAAAAGCCTGTTGAATTATTTGAAGATATGAGAGACCTAACTAAAGACCAAAAAGCCATTATCTTTTGTAACAGCCGGGGAGACGTTGAAGAATCCACAGTTTTCTTGAACAGATTAGCAGAGCGTGAACATATGGGCGAGACTTACTACGCTCATCATTCATCTATTGATAAGAAAGAAAGAGAATTTGTAGAGAAAACGATAGTAGAATCGAAATTTCCGAAAAGCGTTGTAGCGACAAGTTCACTTGAATTAGGAATTGACATAGGTGATATTGATATCGTTATACAATTAGATAATACCTTTACGGTTTCTTCTTTAAAGCAGCGTTTAGGCAGATCGGGAAGGAAAAAAGGTGCTAATCAAATGTTGCAGCTATATACCACAGATAAAGATAGTTTAATTCAGTCGCTTGCAGTCATGGAACTGACTTTAGAAAAATGGATTGAACCAGCAAGGGGGTATCCTTTGCCGCTTGATATCATATTCCATCAAATCATATCTATTTGCCAAGAAACCAATGGGATTATATTAAGTAATTTATTGGAGAGTATTGAAACTAATCATATTTTTCACACATTGAATACTCAGGATGTCCAAAGTCTAATTACACATATGGTGGAAAAAGAACACCTGGAATGCATCAAAGGAAAAAATGAATTGATCGTTGGGTTAGAAGGAGAACGTATTCTTCGAAGTAGGGAATTTTATGGTGTTTTTATGACCTCAGACGAATACGATGTTATTGAAGGTATTAGAAAGATAGGAAGAATAGATAAACAATTTTATATTAACGTAGGAGACAATATCATTCTTGCTGGAAAGATATGGGCTATTAAAGATATTGACTCCAATAAAAACAAGGTATATGTATCTAAGGCGGTGAATGGAAAACCACCTCGGTACAAGGGAAGTGGAGGAAATATACACAAAAAAATCGGAGAAAAAATGATGGAGATATTGTGCTCTGACCAAGAATTTACTTACACAAATGATGAAGCAATTTATTCATTACAAGAAACTCGGAAAAAATATCATCACTCTTCTATAAAACCTAATCAAAGAGCTATTTGGCATATGAAAGGGGAAATAATTTTTGAAACCTACACTGGTACTGTTATTACCCACACATTGTTTTGGATGCTCCGTTCATTCGAAGTGAATGTAAGATTAATGGATGGAATAGGTAGAATTAAGTTATTAGGGACTTATGATGTCATAAATATTTTGGACCAAATTAAGAATAAATCTTGGGACGAAAAGGAACTACTGACTCATGTATTAGACCAAGAACTTTTTGTATCTAAGTACTCAATATACTTGCCTGAAGAAATGCAGCAGCAAATGCATATCGCACATAAAATAGATATTCATGAGACTTTGGCTTATTTAAATAAGTTTCAGTTTTGTCTGATTAGAATTGATTAATTATCAGTATTTTCATTAAAAAATCTTAAGGATATTTCGGATAAAATTAAGTATCTAAATTTCCATATTTAAGCTGAAAGATTTATTTAGATTAAATTGATTATTTTTGTTTGCAATTTCATATAATAACTTTATAATCAAAAATAGACACATTCATGAGGGGAGAGTACTATGAACAAGCAAATTTCACAGTTCATGGGATTTCAACACCCAGATAAAACAGAAATGAATACTCTTTGGTTAGAAATTTTATCATCAATGCTTAATGGAATGAACTCGTACTTTAAATTAAAACCTGAAAATTACCAATCATTCTCAGAGTATATCCATGCAAATATGTACTTGGATACCGAAAATGCATATTTTTGGAAATGGTTGAATGACAATGGGATAGACTATTTAAAGAAAACGGACAGAGGTTTACCAAACACAGAAGACTTAAGTGATTTTTTGAAATATCGAGAAATGCTTTTAGAAATGGATATAGAAAGTGGTATTGTTGAAAATTTTATACTTTCAGTTACTGAATTATTTAAGTTGTCAGCGGATTTTATAGATTCATACTTAGAAACAGGTGCTACTGAGTTATCTAATCCTAGTGATTATAAGGATGTTCGTGTACCGATGACAATGTTATCACATACTAATATCAATGAGTTAGAAGAAAATTGGAAAGTCTTTGAAAGCCCTGCTAAAATACAAGCAGGGCTTTTAGTATATATCTAAGGGGGAATTTAAATTGAAACAACATGAAGCTGTAGAACAGTATATATTTTCTAAAACAAATATACAATTAGTGCATGCATCACTTGAAGAATTAACAATAAATAGAATAAATCCTAATTTAATTACGGACCTACATAATGAAATTTCTTTTGGAACAAAAATAAAACCATTAGTAGGCAATGAAGTTGAAGCATATTTAATCGCAGTTATTGATTGTAAGTCATCTTGGGATGGCCCAACAGAAATTCAAATGCAAATAGTGTATAAGGGTATATTTCAAAGTAAAGTTGATGTTGAACAAGAGGAATTTAGAAAATGGACAGAGATTCAAGTAACACCTCAACTAGTTCCATATATACGAAGTTTAGTATCTACATTGTCTATACAAATGATGATAGAGCCAATTATGTTACCAACCATGGATATTATTCAGTCAATCGTAGAAAATTCCAATGAAGTTAAAATTGGAAAATGACTAATAAAATTGAATTTGAGCCTTCCGATTGGCCTACACCACACTTAGAACCAACAGCACATAAGATTGCAGTTTTCTTACATACATATAAAAGTAAAATCATTGATTTTAATACCTTTATGAGAATTAGTGGGACTTGGAAAATGATCGATTATGTACCGAAATTGCAAAAATGGATATCTGGAATTATGCCAAGGCCAAAAAAGGCTGCTACAGATACACGAGAAATGATTGCACTAATAGAGCAAATTTTTAGTGTTTGTAACAATGATGACGACTGGGGGAAAATAAGGGGACTTATTGCCGAAAAAGTTTTTGAAATCTTCTTCAGCAAACGGCATCCAAATGGCGTGAAAATAGGATATGGTGTCAAGGTGAAAATTAATAGTCAAGAAGTTAAATATCGTCCTAATTCTAACTTTAATAGTGGACAAGATAGTGATGGTCCACGACAGACAGTTGATGCTGGGAGTTGGGATAGTTTATTTGGAGAATTCGTAGAAGTAAAGTTTAATCCTGAAGCATTTCATACCAAAGACATAAATTATCTGAAATTATTAGAATCTACATTAAACCATGCAATGATACGACATCAAATTTATTTAGTAACTTTTGATGATCCAGATTTGATAAAAAATAAACTTAAACAAATTGGGTTGCTAAATCATACAAGCCGATTTAAATTGTTAGGTAAAAGTGAGATACTAGTCTCTTAAAACATGCATGTTAGCAAAAACATTTATATTATACTCGAGAATTTTGATTTCCCTCCTAGAGATGTGAAAAAGCTCGGATTATACGGTAATAAACAAGAAGACTTTTCCAATCAATTAGTAACTTAATTGGAAAGGTCTTTATTTTTTGAATACCTGTGAAGTCCAATAGTGGTTTTTTACCAATCACAAGAACTTATTTCCCCCCCTTTTATTACCTTATGACCCTTATTGCCTAGAAGTGAGCGAAAATGAAGTCACTTCACAATTTCTATTTCGTCAACTTATCTTTCCAACATTGAAGATGTTTCAATTTCCCCCATTTACCCAGGGGTAAGCATCAGCAATATTAATTTGTGATGACATTAGGAACACATACAATATGAAAGATGTTTGAATAAAATTATTGCAAGGGATTATTATGTTCAAATACTATACTACTAAAGGAGATGTAAAAATGAGCGATCCCAAAAAGCAACATTTTGTTCCGCAGACATATCTAAGCTTTTTTAAAGATAATAGTGGTTATGTACATATCTATGACAAGGTTAAAGATGAATTCCGAAAACAAACACCAGCAAATACGGGATATAGTAAACATTTTTATACTGTTGAAACCAATGGTGAAAAAGATTTTTTTATTGAAAAAGCTTTAGCTGTAAAAGTTGATGTTTTGTATAATCCACTAATTGAAAAAATAAATAAGGAGGAGATATTTAATAATGAAGATAAACGAAATTTAGGATTATTCTTAGCGTGTCAATATCTTAGAACACCCGCCCAGAGGAAAAATCATAATAGTATGATAGAGACGACATTTAAAAAAATCACTAAAATTACTTATGGATTAAAAAAACACCATGGAGTTTTAACTGATTCAATGAATAATCCTGAAATGGAGTCTTTTGTAGAAAATGAAGAATATACTGTAGATGTTCCTAAAGAACATAGTCTTGAATTATTAATGAATTTTGCAGATGAAATGGGAAATATGTTATCTAAACAAAATATCATTATAATCAAAGCTTCTCATAAATCAGAATTCATATCATCAGATAATCCATATAGTATGGTAAAAGAAGAATGGGTACAAAAATGGGAAGGTTTTGGAGTTATAAATACTGTTAAAATATTTCCGCTAACTCCTAAACATGTTTTGGTATTAAAAGATGTTGGTGAGAAAATGATTTATATCCAACATTTCTCTAGAGACAAAGTTAGAGAATTAAATTTTCAAATTGCTAATTGGTCGGACAGATTTCTTTTTTCTAATAACGAATTATTGCTAAAAGGATTTGTTCAAAAAATCAAAAAAAGGTCAATTAAAAAATGAACCTGATTTGGGGATTTTTTTTTATGCTGAAGTTATAGCAAAATTAATTGATTTTGATTCTTCCATAAGATGGTTTACAAAATCAATTCAAAAGGAATAGCGACTACCAAAAAGCAATAGTGTGCATTACTTTTGGCGCAAACCATGGAGATATAGAAGTCGAATATAACTTAGGAATAATAAAAATAAACAGACATGCCCCTGTGTCCGAAACAATTATGAAAATGTAAACAATTACGCTAGTTTATATTAACATGATTGTATTTGAGACAGGGGTAATGCTTGATATCGAACTTTCTTTGAAGAAGTGGTTCCGACTCTAGGAGATGGTTACTAAACTCCTGAAATTTTTATAAAAAGAAAGATAGAAATTCCACTATAAAAGGGGAGTTAAGATTGGTTGAAATTAATAAGAAAGTCTTTGGTTTTCTGTGTGTATGTTCATTTGTTGGAATATTATTTGTAGGAGAATACATACTTGATAAATACTTAAATGACGATTGGACAGACGAATATTTTATTGGTTACGAGAAGGGAGCTCGAATAGAACACCAACTAAAGAATGGTTATTATGATGGATTAGATTTTGATGGTGCAGAGCCAACAGCAAACGAATTGTTAGATTTGGCAATTGATTCATATATGTTTGAAACAGCGAGTACTACAACGAATGCTGGTGGTAATATGGAGACTGCAGGATATAGAGACGGTATTCTGTATATGTATATGTACAACTACATTGAAGGGGTTAATAGTAGGGGTGGGCCTAGCTATCGAGACAACTTGAAATAATCGATGACGAATCTACTTGAAAGGGGTTCTTTCTAAATTAAATCGAAATCATTGAATGGCACTAATTTCAGTGAAATTTGTCAGTCTAAAGTGGCTCATTAATAGTTGTATAAGAATTTTAATATATTAATGCCTGTCATTGAATTAAGTAATTTCAAACTTCATTCGATGACAGGCATTTTATATTGTATATATTTTGATTTTTAATCATGTACCACAAAACGTTCTATAAAGTTGAGTGGTTTCTGCAGTAATATATAGAAACCCATTTGTTCTTTTGTGTATGCATAAGGATTTGAAAGAGCATCAAGCAGTTCCTCCTTCCACTATAATCTCTTTGTTCCATGCCAGATTCAAGATCTTCTTCTACTCTTTAACCTGTCTGTTCAGTCTAACTTGCCAAATCTCATTCAACTCCTTAATTTCTTCGCTATTAAACAGTTGATCCGATTAATCGCCTAATCCTGATTATCATGCAGCAGCGGCAATAGAGTTTCTGTATATCGAGCGAGATGACACCACCTAAGACAGCGCTGATTGCCATAGGCATAGCCACCTTGCTGGATATTTCAAAAGGCCAACGCGTATTGTTAATCGAAAAGGAGCCGATTCTCTTCCTTTTTTATAAAACACCAACATTATAAATGTACAGGTTCTTGAAAAAGAGAAATATTGGAAGGTAATTCGAATTTCATTATCGAAATAAAGTAGGAGCTATCTAGATTTATGGATTTATGAAAGTTTGAATCATGTGCAATCATTAGCAATAAGGGGAATGATTTTCTTGGAGAACAACAATGTGGTGGAAGTGAGTGTGACGATATTAGTTTGGTGTTTCATTGCATGGATTGCTTATCGTCTGTATAAAAGGCAATCAGATAAACCGGAAATTTGGAAAGTGCTAGTGGTCATACTAGTAGGATTGTTTTCGTTCTCATTCAATACTGAGATTTTCGGTACGGTGATGAAAATATCCATTTTGCCGCTGGGTGTATGGGGTTTATATGCATATTTCAGAAAAAAGAACAAGGAATGGCAGACTTACCGAACTTTTGCTTGGTTTGGTTTTGCAGCCAACTTTATCTTTCTGATCTTCTCCTTGCTTGCAGTTCCGATTTTTCATGTCATGTATCCCGGGAATGATCCGTCAACTTATCTTTCGAACATTGATGACGCTTCCATTATTCCCATTCATCCTGGGGTAAAACATAGAGAGATGGATAAAGAAAATGCTTTGTCAACCATCCTTGATTTCAGTCAAGAACCGATACATAGCAACGACTGGTATTACGGAGCGAATTTGGAATACGATTCGACCAACACAGAGGAAAAGTTTCCTTACCAACTTATCGGAGC
>JGI24024J18818_10000809_pt1 | contig 12493 bp, 18 predicted proteins | sample Cruoilmetagenom2_FD_18818 | JGI IMG/M metagenome (IMG submission 18818) | reverse complement strand
AAGATGCCGTTTACTGATAAATCATCTCCTGATGAGATATTTGAAATGTTTAATTTGAGTAAGGCTGCATTTAAGCGAGCATTAGGTAAGCTAATGAAAGATGGCAAAGTGGAACAACAAGATGGTTGGACCATGGTAAGTCAATCATTTAGGTTTATTGAATGAACAGTTAGGGCACAAAGGGAATGAAGTGATTATTTTATCGCTGAAACTTTTTGTGCCCTTTCGTCGTATTATCTATAGGAAAGCATATTCTATTATGGTTGCTAACATTTCGATAAATATAAAGTTGTTTCGAGAGGAGATTTAATTTTGAAAAATAAACTGTTTCGACTCATTTCTTTCTTTTTGGTTGTTACGTTAATATTTCCAGCTGGAGCTCTAGCAAGTACCGGGTCATCATCTAATGGGGATGGAATTAATGAAAAATTTGGGTTACCCATTGTTGTCTATGGTGCTGATTTAACAGAATCAGAAAAACAAAGTGTAAAAGAGAGTTTGGGAGTTAAAGATGAATCAGAAGTAGAAGAAATTTCGGTAACGGGCGAAGATTTAGTTAAGTATATTAAAGATGGTGACGCATCTGCTCGCATGTTCTCATCTGCAAAAATCACGCGTAAAGATGCAGGAAAAGGCCTAGTCATTGATATTGTGACAGAAGATAATATTACACAGGTTACTGCCGATATGTATGCAAATGCAATGCTTACAGCTGGGATAGAAGATGCAACAGTAGAAGTTGCAGCGCCGAAAAAAGTGACAGGTCACTCTGCTTTAGTAGGAATATATAAAGCGTATGAAGTGAGTGGAGAAACGCTAGATAAAGAACGAACAGATGTAGCAAATGAAGAACTTTCAGTTGCAACCATCTTAGCGAATGAATCGGGTATTGACGAAGCGAAAGTAAGTGAACTCTTAACTGAAATAAAGAAAGATATTGCTGAAAAAAATCCGGCTTCTAAAGAAGAAGTTGAGAAAATCGTGCAAGACCAATTAACAAAGCTTCAAATTGAATTAGACCCTAAAGATCGCCAATTATTAATCGATTTAATGGACCGTATCCGCCAGTTAGATATTGACTTTAGTAAATGGTCAGATCAGCTAAACGATTTAAGTAAAACGATAGAAGACAAAGTAGGCAAATTAGTTAATGACGAAGGGTTTTGGCAAAGTGTTAAAAATTTCTTCAATAATTTGATTGATTCACTACGATCTTTGTTTAATTAAACCGGAAACCCAGTCGACTTTTCGACTGGGTTTTTTGTGGAATAAAGATGATTTTCTTTGTAAAAACAGATAAATTGCACATCCTAATTAGCCGTGATACGATAAAAGAAAATATATCTCGAATTCAAGATATTATATAGATGGAGGAATTTTTATGGAACTAGCAGGCATTCACCACGTATCCGCCTTAACAGCAAGTGCAGAAAAAAACTTTGAATTTTTCACGCACATATTAGGTATGCGATTAGTTAAAAAAAGTGTAAATCAAGATAACACATCCTCGTATCATTTGTTTTATGCGGATGCAGTAGGTACACCAGGTACAGATATGACGTACTTTGACATTCCACATGCTGGACGAACAGTTCCTGGGGCATCTAGTATTAGTAACACTTCGTTCCGAGTAAAGAGTGATGCAGCCTTAGATTATTGGAAAAATCGTTTCAAAGAATTTGGAGTACATGCAGGAGAAATTGAACAACGATTTGGAAGGAATACTTTGTACTTTGAGGACTTCGAAGGATCGAGATTAATGTTAGTTGTAGACAATGGTAAAGGTGTCCCTTATGGAATTCCTTGGACAAAAGCAGGTGTACCCGAGGAATTTGCACTTGTTGGGCTAGGTCATGTAACGTTAACGGTACGTCGAGCTGAAAATACCGAAATCGTTTTAACAGATGTATTAGGATTTAAAAAAGTCGGTACCTATCCTTCTTTTGTAAAGGATATGAATGATATAGTCGTGTATTCAACTGGTGAAGGTGGTCCAGCTTCTGAAGTTCATATTGAAGAACGTCCAGATTTGCCTATGGAAAGACCAGGGCGTGGTAGTGTTCACCATGTGGCATTCCGAGTTAAAACATTTGATGAATATGAAAAATGGGATGAGTTACTTCGTTCAAAAGGTTTTATGACATCTGGAAAAGTGGATCGTTACTATTTTAAATCCATCTACTTCCGTGAACCAAATGGTATTTTGTATGAATTAGCAACTGATGAGCCAGGATTTGCTACTGACGAATCGATGGAAACATTAGGGGAAACATTAGCGCTTCCGCCATTTTTAGAATCAAGACGAGACCAAATTGAGGCTTCGTTGCGTCCACTAACGTTTAAAGAATAAAATATGCTACACTGAAAAAAAGGAGTGATTGAAAATGGAGTTTCAATATAAAGAATTAGGTCATGATGCGTATGCGTATGTATATGAAAAAGATGGTCAAACTTTAGGGGAAATTACGTGGACATTAATGGGGGATGTTATGGTGATGGATCATACATTTGTGTCTCCAACACTTCGAGGTGAAGGTGTTGCTAAAAAATTATTAGACCAATCAGCAGAACTTGCACGTGAGAAAAACTATAAAATGGAAGCGGTATGTTCTTATGTAGTTGCCGCTTTTGATAAATCATCAGAATACGACGATATTAAGGCATAATTAAAAGGCAATCCGCTAATCAACTTTTAGTGGATTGCCTTTTATGTATGACTTGTCATGTTGTAACCATCCCTCACATTTGAGTAAAGATAAATAAAAATCCTGTTAATACAGAAGCACCTACCATTGTGTACATGAAGTCTGCTTGGTTAAATACTAATTTCTTTTCCATCGTATCATCTTCTCCTTTCAAATTTTGGTTATACTCTTTAATTACCCACCATATTCTCCCTCTAAACATGTTTAAGCATAAAATATGCAGGGAATGCTGATTATATGAAACTTAAGTATAATTAGTTTCGTATTATCAAGTAGATTAAAAGAAGAGGTGAATGGATTGAATAGAACTAGTGAAGTAGGTTATGGGTTAAGTAGAACTGGTGAAGTAGCTTTAGGAATTATAGGTACTATATTAAATGTATTATTATTAATTGTTGTTACGTTAACAGTAGCAGGTGCTTCTGCAATGGATACGACAGAATTCCAACAGATGTTTGAAGAAGAAATAATGACGGATCCAACGATGACCCAGGAAGATGTAGCATATATGAATGAAGCGATGGGTGTGGGAATGGACGTACTAGGAGTAGTTGGTTGGGTACTTGTTGGTTTACTTTTACTAAGTGTAATTTTAAGTATTATTGCTGTAGTGAAAGTTTCGAAGAATAAGAGTCCAAGAACAGCCGGCGTACTATTTATATTTGCAGGTCTGCTGTCAGGAATTTTATTATTAGCTCCTATACTATTCTATATTGCTGCTATTATGTGTTTTGTAAGAAAAGAACCTGTACAACATATAGAAGATCCATATTATAAGACAGACACAGAAACATTGGAAAATCCGCATCAACCATTATAAAATAAAACCCGAAAGACAACATTCTATTTGAATAATGAAAACACCAGTCAAATTAATTATTGACTGGTGTTTTTATATAGTACACATATTTGGTAGTAGATAAGGGATGACCTTCAAAAAATTCATCGAATTTCTCGAGGTAAGTGAACCCGTTTCGTTCGTAAAAAGAACAGCCCTTACTATTCTCGCTCTCTACATAAACAAAGAGCTGTTGAGCTTTCTGGATGTGCTCGAGACCAATCTCTAATAGTCTTTTACCATAACCTAATTGTTGGTAGTCAGGATGCATATAGATAGCAGTCAGCTCTACATCTCCATCTTCATCAATTCTGGTAAAGTTGGCAAAACCCACAACTTTCTCTTCATTAACGGCTACGTAAACAGATGTTTTTTCAAGTCTTTTCATCATCATCGCATTTGAATAAGCTTTTTCTAGGAATAAATCTTGAATCTCACTCGGGATGATGCCTTCATATGTGTCCTGCCAGCTTAATTTTGCAATAAGCTGAACAGCTTGTATGTCTTCATGTCTCATCTCTCGTATCAATTGATTCACCTCAAAATTCTTTCCGTAATCATACCAAATATTTCGCTTCGTTACCATACATGTGAAATAATAACGTTTAAAGGGGTGTTAACTATGTGGAACATACAAACTTTTGATGAGCTTACAGTAGAACAATTATATACATATCTTCAACTACGTGTGAATGTGTTTATCGTTGAACAAAATTGCCCATATCCAGAGTTAGATGGATATGATGCCGATGCAATTCACTTAGCTTTCATCGAAAACGAAAAACTCATGGCCTATGCAAGGATCCTTCCTCAAGGAGTTAAGTATAATCGAATTTCAATCGGAAGAGTTATTGTTGAGAAAGACGCGAGAGGAAGAGGGTTAGCCAAAGAACTTATGAAGGAAAGCTTAGGTTTTATTCAGAAAAAGTGGCCGCAACAGGAAGTTCAGTTACAAGCACAATCGCATTTGCGGAATTTTTATGGGGCTTTTGGGTTTGAATCGATATCAGATGAGTATGATGAAGATGGTATCCCCCATGTTGATATGGTAAAAAAATACGATTTGTAATGATATTGTCACATTAAATAGGTGTTAACTAAACAAAAGAGGGTAACTATACACTATTAACGGATAGACTGAATTAATGGAGGACTGACAATAAATGGCTAAGGGAAACAATCGATCATTATTATTAGCAGGGTTAGCTGCTGGAGCATATGCATACTTTAGTAAACAAGAAAATCGGGATAAAGCAATGGTTGCTTTTTCAAATACGAAGACAAAAATAAATTCATTTTTAGAATCCCAAAAATTAAATAAAATGGATATGACGAATGAAGGTCATCCTGATCCGCATGATGTTGCGGATAATAAAATGGTAAATGAAGGCGCGATGACAAGCGTTCAATATTACAACGAAGAAGTTGAAACCCAAGAGAAAAAGACAGGCGCTAATGAAAAAGTAACGGAGTAATAATCATTTTTCACCAATAAAAAAGAAGGCTTCGCTCAAAGCGAGCGACGTCTTCTCTTTTTTATGAAAAATAGAATTAGGTAAATAACGATTAGGCTGGTAAAACCTATGATTAAAATCAGCATACCTACCACGAGAAATGCTAAATCTTGCATGCCTTCTAATTGTTCATAACGGCTTATAGCTAATAATGTAATTCCTAGTGTCATACTTAGAAGAGGAAGAAGATATGTTAATCCAGCATGGTTAGGTTTGAATTGGGAAATTAATAACGAGCTTACTGTCACAATAAATACACCGATACCTATGAACTCCCAGTTCATATCGTTAAACCTCCCATATCTAAATGTCCTACAATTTAGTATATGTAAATGAATACGTCGGTGTCGTTATAACTTCGTTAAAATCCTAGAGATCTTCTAAAAAAGCTTGCATATCGCTGACTAACAGGGATTCGAGTTCCATCTTTCATGATGAGTAAAAATGTTGAATGAGAATCAGGTTGAATTTCATCAATGTACTCGATATTCACAATGTATGAACGGTGACATCGGATAAACAGTTCGGAAGTGAGAAACATTTCTAGCTCACTTAAATTCAAGCGGTGATAGCCTTCTTGTTTTTCCGTTTTGACTAATGTTTTCCGTAATTGTGTCTCTAGAAAAATAACGTTTTCTTGTTTGACTGTATACCAGCATTCACCGGTCTTAATCGTCAAAAACTTACTGAAAAAAGATGATGGTTGTTGGGGTAAAATCGCAGTAACGGCACCGATTGTTTTTCCTTCTTCTATGATAGGCATGCTCATTCCATAGTATGGGACGCCAAAAACGATGGGATCTATAAATTCTGTAATTTTTTGGCCGTGACATAAGGCTTTATGAGTGGCAGATCCTTCTTTTATTAAATCACCAGACTGTATTTTCAAATCAATTTGCTTGCTTGGTTGATAGTACACAAACTTTTTCGTATCGGATATCGCAATAGATGCGTAATCAGGAAAAAACTCGCGAATGACATTCATCACTTTTTCAATCGTAGCAGTGTCCAATTCATAAACCTCACTTTAGTATGTTCAAATAATAATATAATTTTATCACAAGTATGGAACCATCAAGGAGGCAAAACGAGTGAAAAAGGCGATGTTTATTTTAAATCCTTCATCAGGTAAAGAATTAGCAGGAATATTTAAAAAACCTACAATAGATATGTTGGAAAAAATGGGGTACGAAGTTACTGTGAAAGAAACACAAGGTGAAGGAGATGCAACCACCTTTGCTAGACAAGCATGTGAGGAAAAATATGATTTTGTTACTGCAATGGGCGGAGATGGAACAATTAATGAAACAGTCAACGGTCTAGCGGAGCAAGAACATCGCCCTTTGTTTTCCTTTATACCTCTCGGAACGGTAAATGATTTTGCAAGAGCATTAGAAATTCCACTCGATCCTCAGGAAGCAATAGAATCGTTAATAACAGCTGAACCTCACTTTGTGGATATTGCTCAAGCTGCGGATCACTACTTTATGAATATTTTAGCAGTAGGTCACATAGCAGATAGTGTGTCGCATGTTTCAGTAGAACAAAAAACGAAGCTTGGTACCTTAGCATACTTTGTCGAAGGTGTTAAAGCTTTAACTTCTAATGACGAAACAGGAGTTTTTGTAAAACATGACCATGGCACATGGGAGGGCAAGGCAGTACTCATTTTAGTGGCACTCACAAATTCAGTTGGTGGTTTTGAAAAACTGGCACCTAATGCACAAAAAGATGATGGGTTCTTGCATGTCTTTATTATTAAAAGGGCGGGAATACCTGCGTTCATGAGAATGGCAACCGCTATTTTACGTGGGAAACTAGAGGAAGACCCTGATGTAATTGTCATTAAGACTGAAAAAGCACAAATTAAGACAACACCTGAACTAGGATGCAATATTGATGGGGATGAATATGGACAAACGCCAATAAATGTTCGTGTATTAAAAAAACATTTAAAAGTATTACTGCCTAAAAAATAAATTTTTGATACAAGTAGGAATTAAGGGTTAATTGTTTCATAAATTTGTAAAATAATTATTATTTTTTACCTAAACGACTTGTTAAAATAAAATAATATAAAATACTTATAAAACTATTTTCATAGAGACGAATTCGTTATATAGTTAAATAAGTGATCAGATACACGATTACCATGATTAATGGTGTATTCAAGAGAAAGATGGGGAACTTATGCAGCAGATTAATGTAACAAGTAGTGAAAACATTTCAAAAAAATACATGAGTGAAATTGAAGCTTCTAGTAAGTATGAAATTATGGAAGACTTTTTTGAATTGGAAACTAAACTTATTTATGAAATTCATCATTTAGAGACTGAAAAAGCAAAGATGACATTAAGGACGATCATTGACCGCATTTCTTTAAGAGCGGGAAAACAAACTATTCGAGGCGTGCGTCATTACTTCGCTATTTTGTCTTCTATCATGGCAAGAAAGTTATACGAAAATCAAGTACCGTCCATAAAGGCATTTGCTTTTAATTCTGCTTGTATTGAGATGATTGACAACCATATGAACGACGCAGCTTTTCTGCAATTTGCTGATGACTTAATTGACTTTTTCATCTTGGTGATTTCCGAACGTAAACAACCAACGTTTAGTCATCAGACGGTTAATAAAGTGGTGCTCTTTATAAATGACGAAGTAGAATCGGATTTGTCAGTAGAAGACATTGCTAAGCACTTTAATGTGAGCACGAGTCACTTATCGCGTATTTTCAGAGAACACGTAGAAATCACTCTCGTGGAGTATTTAAACGTTAGACGAGTGGAAGAATCGCAATACTATTTAAGACATACAAACAAGAGCATTTCTGAAATATCGCGCCAATATCATTTTTGTAACCAAAGTTACTTTACACGTATTTTTAAAAAGTATACGGGTGTTACGCCAAAACAATTCCGAGATCATAAAGAGCATGAATACTTCAGATATGCACTACCTACAACGGGTTGAAGAGTCGTACATTACGACTCTTTTTTCTCTATATTTGAAATCAGCTAGTTAAATAAGGTATACTTCTTTATAGTTTGAAAAGATGAAGGTGAATCTAGTGAAGAAAAAAATCGGATTACTATCAGTACTTGTCTTCGCTGCTTTAGTTCTAAGTGGCTGTTCGGGTGTTGAAAATAAAGAAGGGTATTTTTACAGTATTTTTGTAAAACCTTTCGACTTTCTATTGAACTTTTTTGGAGATTTTTTCAATGGAAGCTTTGGACTTGCGATTATTGCCATAACGATATTAATTCGTCTTGTTCTAATGCCTTTGATGCTACGTAATTATAAGCACCAACAAGGCATGAAAGTGAAAATGGATGCGATGAAACCAGAAATGGATGAAATCCAAAAGAAACTTAAAGCTACCAAAGAAAAAGAAGAACAAATGAAACTTCAGCAAGAAATGATGGGACTTTATCGTAAGCACAACGTAAACCCTTTAAATATGGGATGTTTACCAGTGATTATACAAATGCCGATTGTTATGGGTCTTTATTTTGCAATTCTGTATTCCCCAGATGTGAAGAGTCATCAGTTTTTATGGTATAGTCTTGGGTCTCCAGATATCATCATGACACTCATTGCAGGAGCCGTATATTTCCTTCAGGCTAAAGTGTCGCTTTGGACAGTTCCAGAACAACAAAAACAACAAATGAAAATGTTTGTCTACATTTCCCCAATCATGATTATGTTTGTGTCATTCACTTCTATGTCTGCATTGCCGTTATATTGGACAGTCGGAGGTATACTGTTGATATTACAAACGTATATCGGACGGAAATTTTATTCGGAACATCCTGAAAAAGCAATCGAAGAATAATTATGAAAAGTCGGTGGCAAGTTGCACCGACTTTTTTTAAAGGAGTGATATAGATGAAACGAAATTGGATTGCTGGTTTATTAATAACGCTGGTTAGTATAATGGCATTAATATCTATTGTAAAAGGGAATTTAAATTTAGCTGTTTTATTTATGACCGGCTTATTTGCATTATCGAATGGGTTTCGGGCAATTAGCTTTAAAGAAAAAGGATTTGAACGTGAGGCAAAATGGATGAAATGGATGTCCGTTTTTTTTGTGGTAGCTTTTGTGATCATACTAATTTTCATTTTATAAATGTATATTTTTTAAAATTAAAGCCATCATGCTAATGAGAGTTCATTTGCATGGAGGTTAGTAAAATGAAAAAATGGTTGATATTCGTTTCGCTCGTTTTGATTAGTGGTTGTTCGGAAGAAAGTACGTTGTTGCCAGTAACTGGTGAGATTACTAACTCCTTAACCCTTGATATCCTGGATACAACAGGTAANTCACTGGGAACAGGGGANCTAACGGAAACCAGTAAAGGGATTTCTCTTCGGTTACAAGTGAAAGGGCTATCTCCNGGTGAAAAGGGAATTCATTTTCACGAAGTAGGTTTATGCGAACCACCTGATTTTAAAACGGCAGGCAGTCATGTAAATCCGACAGGGAAAGAACATGGCTTTAAAAACAAAAAAGGGTATCATGCAGGAGATTTGCCTAATTTAGTCGTTCCTGAGAGTGGAGAGGTGGATCTTCAAATATTAACACCACTTCTTACCTTATCAAAAGGAAAGGCAAATTCGTTGCTTGATGAAGATGGAAGTGCAATTGTTATCCATGAGAAAGCAGATGATTATGTAACGGACCCTGCAGGAAACTCAGGAGACAGAATAGCTTGTGGTGTTATAAAATAAAAAACGCGAGTAACCATTTTATTGGTTACCGCGTTTTTTGGTTTTTTTATCTTTCGATCTCTCTTCTTTTCTATTTTCTAATAAATCATCTAATTGCTGCATTAATAATAAAACGTCAAATTTTGAGATTCGTGACATCTTTACCTTCACTCCCGTCTCGTTTATATACCTATATTGTTCGAGAAGAGGATGTCGTATATGTCCGTCTTTATTCAAAATGGGACTTTAGTATTGGAACCGATTACGCGTAAGNAATACAAGAACAATAGCTGGAATTGTACATAGTGACATGCCAAGAAAAGCTAAGCCTGGACTAACTTCATATAAGTAACCACCCGCAAAAGTTAAAATAGCTGTACTCAGACTCATACCAAACGCAGCATACATTCCTTGTGCTGCTGGAATCTCATCAGGTGACAAGCGTTTAGAGATAAATTGTATAAATGCATAATGGGCAACACCAAAAGATAAGGCGTGCAACAATTGAGATAAGACAAAAATCCAAACGGTTGGGAATAAAAAGATGAGTATCCAACGTAGTGTTGAACCGATACCCGCAATTAAAAACATGGTCGAAACTTTTGTGTTGAGGAAAAGTGAATCAGCTCGAGTAAAGAATAATATTTCTAAAAGAATCGCAACATTTAAGACAATCCCAATATAAAAACTATTTACCCCCAGATCCTGTAAAAATATGTATCCGAAATTATAATAAGAGGCATGTGCTCCTTGTAATAAAATGGCTAATATTAAAACGATGACGAACGGTTTCGAAGCTAGAAGTCTTTTAAAATCAGACTTTCGATTTTCACTTATTTCAACTTTAGGTATGCTCGTTAATACAGCAGGAGAGGGACGAGTATGTAAGATCCACATAACTACTAGACCAATAAGCATAACCCATAAAATCGCTTGTTCACTCCACAATGCTGTTGCCGCTCCAATTAGGAGTAACCCAATTGTATAGCCTAAAGATCCGAAAGATCTGCTTTTCCCATAATGAATACGTTCAGTTTGCATAAGGACTGAAGCGCTGCTTTCCATTGCCGGTAACAAAATTGGATAGACGATACTGAACAGCACTGTGATGATTAGTAAGGGAATGAATGTATCAGCAGTAATGAAAAAAGCCATTGTAATTAGTGATAAACCCGCTGTCCAAATCATGACTTTTCGTAAAGAAGTTCGTTTTGTAGCGGCAGGGAATAAAATAAATGTAGAAAAAGCTCGTCCAAGCATTCCTGCTCCCATAATTATACTTGCATTTGTAACAGAGAGCCCTTTTTCAATGATTAGATATCCAGTCCAATAGGGTAAAAAAACACCCCATGTAAAAAAGAATGTAAAAAAGTTAATAGAAAGCCATTTTTGATAATTCATTATAACGAAACCTCTCATCTATTTAACATGTCTAATGTATTATAGCGAAAAAACAAAGATGAGTGTAATGTTCCATTAAAAAAGTGGTAAAATGAACAGAAGTACAATGAAAGAAGGCTTTTTAATGCAATCTCATAAATTCACAAACAATAAGAATAAAAAAAAGACATGGTCCGTCGTTTTATGGACTAGTTTGGGTCTACTATTACTCGTTGCTCCTCTTACGTGGCTAGGTCTCCATGATTGGAATATGGAGAAGAGTTTAGCGGAAGTAGGATATGTAAAAAAAGCGATAGATGGAACACCTGAAGAAACTCCAATACCAGAAAAAAATACATCGCCAACTCAACCCAAAAATGATGAAGGTCCATCAAAGAAACCTAGTGAAAATCCAGATAAAAGTGAAAATCCGATAAAAGAACAACCTAATACTACACCTCCCGAAAAACCAATTGAAAAAGTAGAAGAGCCAGTGACTCCTGATGAAAAACCACCAGCGGGTACGTATGAGCCTAATCAAGTCCTACCAACCGCACCAACTTATATTCAAGGAATACTTGTGGCTAATAAACACTACCCTTTGCCTTCAACGTATGCACCAGGTGAATCTAAGGAAGCTAGAGAAGCATTTAACAAAATGCAAGCAGCAGCTAGATTAGAAGGTTTCGAGTTAGTTGCCTTCAGTACGTATCGATCGTATGACTATCAAAAAACCTTATACGAGAAATATGTGGAGAAGGATGGACAGGAAGCTGCGGATCGTTATAGTGCTAGACCGGGTTTTTCGGAACACCAATCCGGATTAGCTTTTGATATCGGGGAAAAGAATTTTGAACAGCATTGGGCTTCCTCAACCTTTGGTGACACACCAGCGGGAATGTGGATTGCGAACCATGCTCACGAGTATGGATTTATTCTTCGCTACCCTCTAGGAAAAGAAGAAATAACGGGCTATATGCATGAATCATGGCATTTCCGTTTCGTAGGCGTCGGTCCTGCCCAAGACATGTATTTGAATGAAAAAACACTTGAAGAATATTTAGAGCTGTAATAGAAGATTCATAGTAACACACTCATTCTAAAGTATTGTCCTAGAAAAAGGTCTCTCCCGTTCATGTGGAGAGACCTTTTTTGTTAATTAATGAAAATTGTGTTTCAACGACTTAACTTGGTTAAGAGACGGGTTTGATTGATAAATAGAAGAGTTTGATTGATAAATCCTCAAACTGATCGATAAATGTGCCAATTTGATTGAAAAACCTTCCAATTTGATTGATAAAAATTTTTTTCATTCTAAAATTATCTCATTCTCAAGTGAACTTG
>JGI24024J18818_10000808_pt1 | contig 12500 bp, 10 predicted proteins | sample Cruoilmetagenom2_FD_18818 | JGI IMG/M metagenome (IMG submission 18818) | reverse complement strand
GACGGATTTGTGGTTGGACCTAAAGAAAATAAATTGGGAATTCGAGGATCAGACACACATTCATTAATGTTCAATGATGTTAAAGTTCCAAAAGAAAACCGAATAGGCGAAGATGGATTTGGATTTACTTTTGCCATGAAAACCCTAGCAGGAGGCAGAATAGGAATTGCATCGCAAGCTTTAGGAATTGCATCGGGTGCTTACGAATTGGCATTACAATATTCAAAAGAGAGAAAAGCTTTTGGAAAAGAGATAAGCAAGCATCAAGCTATTGCTTTTAAACTTGCCGATATGGCAACCGAAATAGAGGCTGCCAGAATGCTTTGTATTAAAGCTGCATGGGATAAAGACCAACACGAGAATTACGATCTATCTGGAGCTATGGCAAAATTATATGCAGCAGAAATGGCAATGCGTGTAACAGTTGAAGCTGTGCAAATTCATGGTGGATACGGTTTTGTTAAAGAATACCATGTGGAACGATTAATGAGAGATGCTAAAATAACACAGATCTATGAAGGAACTTCTGAAATTCAAAAAATAGTAATTTCAAGGTCCGTTTTAAAAGATTAATTCATATAACATTTCATATCTTTAAAAAAACCTGTAACGATTATAATCATTATAGGTTTTTATTTATAGACCTAACTCAAAAAATAGTTTATGAAAAAAGCTTTTCTACTTTTGTTAATTAGCTCAAGTCTCTTTGCTCAAAAAGTTGACACATTAACTGTTTTTAGCAATTCAATGCAAAAAAACATAAAAAATGTAGTAATTGTTCCTAACAAATTACAAGACCAAAATAAAGTATTTCCAGTATTGTATTTGTTGCATGGTGCTTATGGAAAATATAGCGATTGGATTAAAAAAGTTCCTGAAATAAAGAATTATGCCAACCAATATCAAATAATTATTGTTTGCCCCGATGGAGATCCATTTAGCTGGTATTTCGATAGCCCGGTTGATAATAAATATAAATACGAAACATATATTTCTAAAGAATTGATATTTGAAATTGACAAAAATTATAAAACTATTGATTCACCAAAAGGAAGAGCAATAACTGGTTTGAGTATGGGTGGTCATGGTGCATTTTATTTAGCTTTTAAACATCAAGATCTATTTGGTGCCACTGGAAGTATGAGTGGCGGAATGAATTATATTCCTTTTGCTCATAAAGAAAATTATGAATTAACGAAGCGTTTAGGTGATTTTGATACATATCCTGAAAATTGGAAAAATAACACCATCATTAATATGACAGATTTAGTTTTAGGCAAGAACTTAAAAATATTTTTTGATTGTGGTGTTGATGATTTTTTGTTTGCATCTAACAAAGAATTACACCAAAAAATGCTTGCACAAAACATACCTCACGATTATACAGAACGACCAGGAGGCCACAGTTGGGATTATTGGTCAAATTCTTTAAAATATCATATGGTATTTTTTAATACTTTTTTTGAAAGTAAAAATTGATATTCTCTTGTATTTTCTTCATTCTCTATTTTCAATTTTTTATCTTTGAAACACAAATTATACCAACATGTCATTTATAGATTATTATAAAATTCTTGAAGTTCCTAAATCAGCTTCCGATAAAGAGATTAAAAAATCATATCGAAAACTTGCCAGAAAATATCATCCAGATGTTAACCCCAATGATAATTCTGCCAAACAAAAATTTCAACAAGTTAATGAAGCTAATGAAGTTTTAAGCGACCCGAAAAAAAGAAAAAAGTACGATAAATACGGAAAAGATTGGGAGCATGGTGAAGCATATGAAAAAGCAGCAGCAGCAGCAGCAGGGACAACAACAATATCAGTATTCTGGAGGTGGACAACCTTTTTCAGGAGGAGGTGGAAATTATTCTGATGGTGATTTTTCTGATTTTTTTGAATCCATGTTTGGAGGCGCGCGTCAAAGTAGTGGAGGTAGAACCCAACAAAAATTTAGAGGTCAAGATTTTAACGCTTCGCTACAACTAAATTTAACCGATGTTTTTAAAACCCATAAACAAACATTAACCGTTAACAATAAAAAAATAAGATTAACTATTCCTGCAGGAGTTGAAAATAATCAAACGATAAAAATTAAAGGCCATGGTGGCAAAGGAGTAAATGGCGGACCGAATGGAGATTTGTACATTACTTTTAATATTTTAAATAATACAAGTTTTAAACGTGGTGGTAAAAATCTCTATACAGGTGTTGATATTGATTTATATACCGCAATGCTAGGAGGTGAAAAAACGATAGAAACTTTAAGCGGAAAAGTAAAACTTAAAATTAAACCTGAGACCCAAACCAATACAAAAGTAAAACTAAAAGGAAAAGGGTTTCCTGTTTATAAAAAAGAGGGAGAGTTTGGTGATTTATATATAACCTACCATGTTAAAAATCCTACAAATTTAACGGATAAGGAAAAAGAATTGTTTAACCAACTTTCAAAATTGAGATAATTATGAATGCAAGTAACTTAATACCAATAAAGCAATTTTGTGAAAGATATGAAATAGAATTTTCATTTATCAATTCTTTAAATGATTATGGATTAATTGAGATTACATATATAGAAAAAGATCAATTTATTGAAATTGAAAAAATACAAGAAGTAGAAAAACTAATTAGATTACACGATGAACTAGGTGTTAATTTAGAAGGAATTGATATCATAACCAATTTGATGCAAAAGATTGAAAATCTTCAAAATGAAATTATCACCATTCAAAACAAACTTAGTATTTATGAAAATTAACATTTTTCATTAGAAAAATAAGTTATTTTATATCTATACGTACAAGCATACACATTTAGACAAACCCCTTTTGTTATTTTTTATTACTCGAATAAAAAACGATTCAATTTTAATAATTTGAAAATCTCGATACTGTTTTATTTTATATTTAATAATAATTCTTCATTTTTTTAACTATATTATATTATTGTTGTGTTTTAACATTTTTTATTGAATTATTATCACTATAATATCTATTTTTGTGAATATAATTTAATTTATGGCGTATAAAAAACAAGGATTGTATTCACCCGAATTTGAGCATGACAATTGTGGTGCAGGGTTTATTTGCAGTCTAAACGGAGAAAAGACGAATCAAATTATTCATGATGCATTAGAAATTTTATCAAAATTAGAGCACCGCGGTGCTGTTAGTTCCGATGGGAAAACAGGTGATGGGGCCGGAATTTTAATTGACATACCACATGATTTTTTCAAATCTAAGTGCGATTTTGAATTAGGAAGTCCGAATGAATATGCAGTGGGAATGGTTTTTTTACCTAAAAACATCAATCAATATTCGTACTGTATAAAAATTCTTGAAAACGAAATTAAAAATCAAGGTTTATCCATTTTAGGATGGAGAGATGTTCCGGTAAAATCAAAACACCTTGGTAAATATGCTGCCAGAAATGAACCGTTAATCAAGCAGATTTTTGTTGGAAAGAACAATCAAATATTAAACGAATTTAATTTCAATGCCAAAGTTTTTGCCGCAAGAAAAATCTCAGAACACAAAATTAGTAATTCAAAAATAAAAGATAGTAAACTATTTTATATTCCAAGTTTTTCGAGCAAAACGATAATTTACAAGGGTTTATTAATCCCTGAAGATATTAGAAATTACTACACCGACCTTTCACATCCTGATTTGGTAACACGACTTGCTTTGGTTCATCAACGGTTTTCAACGAACACATCCCCTTCCTGGGATTTAGCGCAACCTTTTAGATTTATGTGCCACAATGGTGAAATCAACACGTTACGTGGAAATGTGAGTAGAATGAGAGCAAGAGAAGAGCTGATGAAAAGTGAAGTGTTTGGAAATGAATTGAAAAATATTTTTCCAATTATTTTAGAAGGTAAATCGGATTCTGCCTCTATGGATATGGTTGTTGAAATGTTGTTAATGACAGGAAGAGATTTGCCTGAAGTAATGATGATGATGGTTCCTGAAGCTTGGGAAAAAGACAATTCGATGCCGGATGAAAAGAAAGCATTTTATGAATTTAATTCGTGCATCATGGAACCATGGGATGGCCCTGCTTCGATACCATTTACTGATGGTAATTTTATAGGAGCTCTACTCGATCGAAATGGTTTAAGACCATCAAGGTACACAGTAACAAAATCTGGTTATGTGGTGATGTCATCCGAAATTGGCGTATTAGATATAAAACCTAAAGACGTTATTAAACATGGTAGATTAGAACCGGGAAAAATGTTCTTGGTTGACATGAATAAAGGTAGAATTATTGAAGATGAAGAAATAAAAAAAGATATAACCTCAAAACACCCCTACAGAAAATGGTTAAACAAAAATTTACTTCCCTTATCTCAGGTAGCCTATACAGGTAACAAATGCCCGATTGAAATTACGCCTTACATTACAAGACAGAGAATGTTTGGATACACAAGAGAAGATATTGACACGGTAATAACTCCTATGTGCTTAAGCGGAAAAGAAGCATTAGGCTCTATGGGAACAGATACACCTTTAGCTGTTTTATCAGATAAACCACAATTACTTTACAATTATTTTAAGCAATTATTCGCCCAAGTTACCAATCCTCCCCTAGACGGAATTCGAGAAGAAATTATTACCGATATTAGTTTAGCTATTGGTGAAGATAAAAATATATTTGAAGTTTCAGATCAACACTGCAAAAAGTTAAAAATTAAAAACCCCGTTATTTCGAATAATGATTTAGATAAAATAAAAAATATAAATCATCCTCATTTTAAATCTTGTGTTATTCCTATTCTTTATGATATTAAAAAAGGCTTGAATGCATTAGAACAAGAATTGGATGCTATGATTCAAAAAGCATCCAAATCTATTGACAAAGGGTACAATATAATTATACTTTCCGATAGAGGTGCTTGTAAAGAAAATGGTCCAATTCCGCCATTGTTAGCTTGTTCTTATTTACATCACTCCTTAAACAAATTAAAAAAACGTTCAAAAATTGGAATTATAATTGAATCTGCTGAACCTCGTGAACCTCATCATTTTGCCACATTATTTGGATATGGAGCTAGTGGTGTAAATCCATACATGGTAAATGAAATTATTAGAGAAAAAGTTAGAAACGGAAGTTTAAAAGGAATTGATTCCGATAAGGCTGTTCAAAATTTTAACAAAGCAATTGGCAAAGGAATTTTAAAGATTATGAATAAGATTGGAATTTCAACATTACATTCTTATCGCGCTTCTCAAATTTTCGAAATATTAGGATTCAACGAAAAGTTTACTAATAAATATTTTCCGTATACCCCAACAAGAATTGAAGGAATTGGCTTGTATGAAATTGAAAGAGAAATATCAAAACGTCATAAAAAAGCATTCTTTAAAAGTGATATAAAAAGTAATTTAAAATTAGAAATTGGTGGCGATTATCGATGGAGAAGAAATGGCGAGCGTCATATGTTCAATCCAACAACTGTAGCAAAATTACAACAAGCGGTTCGATTAAATAGCGAAGAAAGTTATCAAACCTACGCAAAGGAAATTAATGAGCAAAGCAAAAGTTTAATGACTTTACGCGGAATGTTTGAGTTTCAAAATCTAGATCCAATTCCGGTTGAAGAGGTTGAACCTTGGACAGAGATTGTAAAAAGATTCAAAACCGGTGCAATGTCTTATGGTTCCATCTCAAAAGAAGCACATGAAAACCTAGCAATTGCCATGAATAGAATTGGTGCAAAATCAAATTCGGGTGAAGGCGGTGAAGATCAAAATAGATTTATACAAGAATTAAATGGCGACAGTAAGAATTCTGCAATTAAACAAGTTGCTTCGGGAAGATTTGGGGTTACTAGTCATTATTTAACCAATGCGAAAGAAATTCAAATAAAAATGGCGCAAGGTGCCAAACCTGGAGAAGGTGGTCAGTTGCCTGGAGAAAAAGTTTATCCTTGGATTGCTAAGGTGAGAAATTCCACCCCTTATGTTGGCTTAATTTCACCTCCACCACATCACGATATTTATTCTATTGAAGATTTATCTCAATTAATATTTGATCTTAAAAACGCAAATAGAGAGGCAAGAATTAATGTGAAACTAGTATCAAAAGTTGGTGTGGGAACCATTGCTGCAGGAGTTGCTAAAGCAAAAGCTGATGTGATTTTAATCTCTGGATTTGATGGTGGCACAGGAGCTTCACCACTAACCTCATTAAAACATACAGGTTTACCATGGGAATTAGGTTTGGCAGAAGCTCAACAAACCCTTGTTTTAAACCACTTAAGAAGTAGAGTAGTATTAGAATGTGATGGGCAATTAAAAACAGGGCGCGATGTAGCTATAGCTTGTTTACTCGGAGCAGAAGAATTTGGGTTTGCTACAGCCCCACTTGTTGCATCTGGTTGTATTATGATGAGAAAATGTCATTTAAATACTTGTCCTGTTGGTATAGCAACACAAGACCCTGATTTACGTAAAAATTTTAAAGGAACCCCAGAGCATGTTATCAATTTTATGTATTTCGTTGCCGAAGAATTACGTCAAATTATGGCCCAATTAGGTTTTAGAACAATTAAAGAAATGATTGGTCAATCGCAAAAAATAAATACCAATTCAGCAATTGAGCATTACAAAGTACAAGGAATAGATCTATCAAAAATTCTGTATCAAGTAGAAGATTATACGAATAGAACCGTTTTAAATACCCAAAAACAAAATCATGAATTAGATGATGTTTTAGATTTTACTATTATAAAAGATGCGCACCCGGCAATTTACCGCAAAGAAAAGATGCAACTTAATTACCAAATCTATAATACAGACAGATCGGTTGGCGCAATCATAAGTAACGAAATTTCTAAAATTTATGGTGCAAACGGTTTGCCTAAAGATACTTTGCAAATCAATTTTACCGGTTCAGCAGGACAAAGTTTTGGTGCTTTTACAACTTCAGGAATCACTTTTAAAGTTGACGGAAACACAAATGATTATTTAGGCAAAGGATTATCCGGTGGAAAGATTATTATAAAGAAACCTAAAGAGGCTAATTATAAAGCCGAAGACAATATTATTATAGGTAATGTTTGTTTTTACGGAGCTATCAAAGGCGAAGCATATATTAACGGAGTTGCTGGAGAGCGTTTTTGTGTAAGAAATTCTGGAATAACTGCGGTAGTTGAAGGTGTAGGAGATCATGGTTGTGAATATATGACTGGTGGAAAAGTTGTAGTAATTGGTAAAACGGGGAGAAATTTTGCTGCAGGAATGAGCGGAGGGATTGCCTATGTTTATGACAAGGAGAATAGATTTAAAAACGGACTTTGTAATATGGGAATGGTAGATTTCGAATCTTTAGATGCTTCAAATATATCCGATCTTAAAGAAATGATAAATAACCATTTTAAATTTACGAAAAGTGAAAAAGCTTATGAAATTTTAGATGACTGGGAAAATTCAATAAAACATTTTGTAAAAATTATGCCAACAGATTACAAAAAGGCCTTAGAAAGATTAGCGAAAGAAAAATTAGCAAATGAGCAATTAACAACTACTTAATATGGGAAAGATAAAAGGTTTTATAGATTACAAAAGAATAGATGAAGAGAACTTACCCGTAAAAGATCGCATTAAAAATTACAATGAATTTACGATCAATTTAAGTAATAAGAGTAAAGAACAACAAGGTTCTCGATGTATGGATTGTGGCATTCCGTTTTGCCATAGTGCTTGTCCACTAGGTAATTTAATTCCAGATTTTAATGAAATGGTACATCAAAATCAATGGGAAAAAGCATTAGAAATATTGCATGCCACCAATAATTTTCCAGAATTTACAGGTAGATTATGCCCAGCACCTTGTGAAAAAGCATGCGTTCTAGGTATTATTGACGAACCAATATCTATTGAAAATATTGAAAAAAATATAGTTGAAAAGGGTTTTGAAAAAGGGTGGATCGTTGCTAAACCTCCCAAAGAAAGAACTAATAAAACTGTGGTTGTTGTAGGTTCTGGCCCTGCAGGTTTAGCTACGGCACAACAGTTGAATAGAGCAGGACATTTAGTTACCGTTTTAGAAAGAGACGATGAAATAGGAGGATTACTTCGATATGGAATTCCTAATTTTAAATTAGAAAAAAATATTATTGATAGGAGAATTAATATTTTAAAAGAAGAGGGAATCGAATTTATACTAAATACTCATGTAGGTAAAAATTATTCAATAGAAAAACTAAATAATTTTGATGCAGTTGTTTTATGTGGCGGGGCTACAAAAAGAAGAAGCTTACCTACCAAAGGCATTGATTCTCTAGGTGTTGAGCAAGCCATGGATTATTTAACTCAACAAACTAAAATCCTATTTAACAAAAATATTTCTGAAGATACTATTTCTGCAAAAGGAAAAAATGTAATTGTCATTGGCGGTGGTGATACAGGATCTGATTGCGTTGGAACCGCAAATAGACAGGGAGCAAAATCTGTAACAAATTTTGAAATAATGCCAAAACCTCCATCACATAGAAACTTATCAAATCCATGGCCGTATTGGCCTTTTCTACTAAAAACCTCATCTTCTCACGAAGAAGGGTGTGATAGGAATTGGCTGATCAATACCAAAGAATTCATCGCAGATAAAAATGGAAAACTAAAAGAAATAAAAACTGTTGAAGTAGAATGGAAATCTGTTTTGGGTAAACGACCAGAACTAATAGAAAAAGAAAATTCTGAAAAAATATGGCCCTGCGACCTAGCACTATTGGCATTAGGATTTACTGGACCAGAAAAAACTTTAAGCGAGCAATTAGGTTTAAAACTTGACGAAAAAACCAATTACAAAGCCAAAAATTATCAAACCAATAAACCAAATATATTTACTGCTGGAGATATGAGAAGAGGTCAATCGCTAATTGTTTGGGCTATTAATGAAGGAAGAGAAGCTGCAAGAGAAGTTGATTTGTTTTTAATGGGCGAAAGTAATTTACCAACAAAAGGAAGTGGAGATTTACCAGTTGTTTAGTTTGATTTTTAGGTAGTGAATCATTAATTTAGCTTTGATTATCGAATTTATTCAACAATAACTTACAATCATGAAACAACGAAAATTATTAATGATTCCAGGCCCTATTGAATTTGAACCTGAAGTATTACGATCTATGGGCATGGTAACAACTAGCCATGTTGCTCCAAATTTTATTGAAGCCTTTGGTAATGCCTTAGATTTAATGAAAGAGATTTGGATGGCACCAAACGGACAACCCTTTGTAGTAGCCGGTAGTGGCACTTTAGCCATGGATATGGCTGTAGTAAATTTAATTGAAAACGGTGATGACGCTTTGGTTATTTCTACAGGTTATTTTGGTAAACGTTATGCTGACATTTTAAAAAGATATGGGGTTAAAGTCACTTTATTAGAAAGTGNAATTGGAGGAGTTGTAGATTTAGNTACTATCGAAAATGAGTTAAAGAAAAAGAATTATAAGTTACTAACTTTTACACATGTAGATACTTCTACTGGGGTATTGGTTCATCCAAAACCTATTGCAGACCTTGCTAAGAAATATAACGTTTTAAGTATTTTAGATGGTGTTTGCTCGGTTGCTGGAGAAGAAATTAAACAAGACGATTGGGGTATTGATGTAGTTTTAACAGCTTCGCAAAAAGCTGTGGGTGTCCCTCCTGGTTTAGCTCTTCTTGTTGCATCAAAAAAAGCTATGGATGTTTGGAAAAATAGAAAAACTCCTGTTTCAAATTATTATGCAGACTGGAACAATTGGCTTCCTATAATGGAAGCATACCAAAACAGAAAACCTTCCTATTTTGGAACTCCACCTGTCAACTTGATTGCTGCATTAGAAACAAGTTTGAAAATTATTACCAAGGAAGGAATTTCTACACGGGTTAAAAATCATTGCAAACTTGCTCAAGCTTTTCGGGAAGCAATTCAATCTATTGGATTAGAAATTTTACCAATACATGATTCAATATCGGCCAATACTTTAACCGCGATAAAATATCCAAAAAATGTGAATGGAGGTAATTTTTTATCTTTTGTTTCTGAATANGGAGTTATACTAGCAGGAGGATTATTACCTGAAATTAAAACTACNTATTTTAGAGTTGGACATATGGGCTCAATCGACCCAAAAGATATTATTGTGACCTTAAGCGCCATTGAATATGCATTATCAAAAGTTGGTTATACTTTTAAAGTTGGGAAAAGTTTAGAAACATTTCAAAAGATTATTCAGGGTTAAGTGACTCTAAATAAATGAGCAATTATTTTTATATGGAGTTGTGTTTAATATTTTATTTATGTTGAATTTTTTGGATTAAACTAGCACCTTAATTAAAGCATCTTTCCAGCAATTTTAGCTTGAGCATCTTTGCGACGACCGATATATGCACCTATGAAAATTCCCATACAAATTCCGAAGGAAAGTCCTAAAGACTTTTCAAATCGCTCACCTATAAGTACTCCAAAAACAACTCCAAATAATATACCTAAACTTACACTCAAGTTAGTGTAGTGCCCTTTGGATGTCAAGCTAAATGTATCTTTCAAAAATCCCTCGAATTTGCTAAATGCTTTTTTGAAGAATTTTTTTTTGTTTTCAGGATTTGATTTTAAATTTAAGCTATCCAACTCTTCCTCTATAGACTGAATTTCATCTGTGCTGAATTCTCTATTTTCCAATTTTTTAAGAATATCTATAAATTGATTATAAACCTTAATTTCAGGTTTTTTAGTTGTTTCTGTTCTCAACTTTTGAAAAAAGATTTGTGCTTCTTGTAGTGTCATAATAATTACTGTTTTCTTGGTTAGTGGCTGAAAACAATAAATATTACATGTGAAACTTATTTTTTTTGAAATAAAGTAGAAAAGTGAGTAAGTATTGGCGATATAGAATCGTTTAGCTCCGTAAACTTTCTATATCAGTCAATAACTCTTCTAATTTTTTGAATACTCTCCCGTAAACAAGATTTAAATCCCACATATAAATTCTACCTCCAAAAAATGCCAATAAACCTAAAATCAAAACAATAATTATGATTCCTATTAGAGGAATTCCAAAGACTAAGTATGTATTAGGAAAACCAATTAGGATCTCATTTACTAGTCTTTCACCCAGTCGGACACCTTCTGCATCTTTAAACCAAAAACCTAAAATCATTGACATAAATATAATTGGGTATAAAAATGTTGACATCTTTTTATTGATAGCTATTTGCTTATTTATCCATTGGTTAAATGCCTTTAAATATTGATAACTACTTACGCCTCTATCTATTTTATCTAAACCAATTAATAACGACTTATTAATCAATACAAGCACTGAAAGTGTAATAAAAAACAGTATGCCTGTTATAGGTATACCTACAAAAATTGAGATCGCTAAAAAAACAAATGAAAATACCACAATTGCTATCAAATTAATGCGAAACATTCTTTTAAATTTATCAATGATATGAATTGATTTTTGGTTGTAAAGATTGTTTATTTTTGGAGCTACTAATGCGTCACTCTCAAGAAAACCTTCTTTCCAGATATTTTCAATTGATCTTTCCATCTAATATTTTTTTTAATTTAATTTTAATTCTTTTAACACGTACACCAATATTATTAGGGTTCGTACCTATAATTTCAGCGATTTCCTTTTGCGATTTTTCTTCTAAATATAGCATAATGATTGCTCTATCGATTTCCGATAGTTTTCTAATAGCATCATATAATAGATTTAGAGATTCGTTTGAAAAAGCGTAGTTGTCTTCGGTTTCATCAGAAGTTATCGAATCAGACACAAAATGTTGAACATTATTTTTCTTTTTCTTAAGTAAGGTTAAACAAACATTTAATGAAATCCGATAGACCCAAGTACTCCATTGCGATTCTTCACGAAAATTGTCTTTACTCCTCCAAATTTGTAAACATACTTCTTGATAATAATCTTCAAAATCTTCTTGCGAGTTGGTATAGGCTCGACATAATTTGATGATTATTCCTGCAAATGGTAAAATGGATGTTTTATAAAAATCGCTACTCAATAGGCTATTTTTTATTGGTTAGTGTCCTAAAATAGGAATTATTACAGTCAAAGATTAAAAAAGAATATACTTTTGGAGACATACTAAACCTAATATATTCTTGTATAGCTTATTACGTTGACTATAGCTAAATTAGACTTCAAGTCGTATGGTGTAATAACTCTGTCGTTTTTATACATAATTGTGTTAAATTATGTAGCCTTATTTTAGGACGGGTCATAATGAATGGCAACGTTTTGGCTATGGTATTTTGTGGTTAAACTAGGCTATTATTTTCCGCTAGGTATTTCTTTTTTTATTATCTCTTACTTTGGGCAAAATGCTCACCCACAATATATTATAACCGATGTTGGCAACTGTTATTTTTAACGTTCATGCGTTGGAAGTATTTCATTACTCATTATCCAGTCAAATGAATCAAACAATGATTGCGTAATACTCTGTAATTTTATCATAGATTCTTCTGAAATCGCCACC
>JGI24024J18818_10000807_pt1 | contig 12503 bp, 9 predicted proteins | sample Cruoilmetagenom2_FD_18818 | JGI IMG/M metagenome (IMG submission 18818) | reverse complement strand
AATAAATTCAGAATCTACCTATAATTGGGAAACCGAAGAGTGGGCTGTGCCAATCCATGCAATGGTATCGAAGGTAGTTAAGGTTGGAACTCAACTTGTGTCTCTTCAAGCTGGTGTAGGTTACTGGGCAGTCTCAGATGCTGATAGCAGTCCTGAAGGATGGAGAGCAAGAGCAACTGTAGTTTTCATATTTCCTAAGTAGATTGATCATGGCAAGCTCTAAGTAGTTTGCCCTAATCATCAATGAACCTAGTACATAACAATTACAAGGAATATAAATATGCTAAGAAAAAGATTGAAATCAATAGGTGCTATAGCTGCACTCTCTTCATCATTACTTTTTAACAACTGTGTTGCCAATGAACAAGATTTTGCTGCGGGCGTAGCAGTTGGTGCGTTGGTAGGATCAGTACTGGGAGTATATGATTCTCCTCGTTATTATGATAAACCATATTATTATTATGGCGGCAGATATTATTATGGTGGAGATTATCGTGATGGATATTACATTTACAATGGGAGAAGATTAGGAAATGGACATTATTATAATCGTGGACACAGATATCATAAGGGACATCGTTATCCAGTAAAATCAGGAAATTATGGTTATTTCCGAAGCGATAAAGAATACAAAAATCGCCATAAAGCCAATAAAGACTACCATAAGGCACACAAGAAAAAGTCAAAAAAAGATAAAAATTACTATAAACATAATAAGCACAAAAAACACAAAACACAAAAGCATAAGTAGGCTAGCGAGGATAACTCAATATTAATTCATCCCTTTACAGTGATAGACATTTCCTACATATACTGTAGAAGTTTGATATCCTAGTCGGTAATTTTCAATCTCGATAATATTCCCTCCTAGGGCATGGGCTTTATTGCGCAAGTCATTGCGTGCACCCATCGTAAGATCATAATTTGAGATAAAGAGATAGTTGTAAAGCACCCCTTCAGATCCAATCACTTCTCCTAAATAGGTACAGGTAGTTTTATTTTCAATATTATTATAAATTCTCACTTTGGATGCACTGGGTTCTAATGTATTGGTGGCATTACAACCAACAAGAAATAAGAGTAATAATAAATTTAGACTGACTTTAATCATATGTTCTCCTAAAGATGCCATTGTACATACACACTATTGTAATTACTACCACCTCTGATCCGACCAAAACGTGATGAAGTCTCATATATTCCTGAACGGTGGTGTATACCATATCCTAACCATAACTGATCTAAATTTTCACCAAATATATCACCAAGATGAACATCTACAGAAAAATCAAGATAATTTAATAGTTTGCTCGGTTTATATTCTTTCTCATCAAACTCAGTTTTCTCTATATATGTGACATCATTTGCATAGGAGAAACCCTCTGCTACACCTAGACGTATTTTCCAGGGTAGAGGTAAAGTATAGTAAGCTTTGATGGCAAGAACGTATTCTTGCGTACTGTCTTGTACTTTAGAACTGTGATGGAATACAAAACCAGGTGTTAGATAGAAATCTAAAGGAAGAGAAAAAAGTTTATCAGTAAGTGGATAACCGTAAAATAGTGATGTCAGTTGATTGTTGTAGGGGTCTTTTTCAATATCTCCTCCTAGTATGTCACCCAGGTTTGAGGGGGTTGCCCAACCATGGGCCAGGCGTAGATAAGGAGTCATGTCAAGTTTTTCTTTTCTCTCTTTAGTCTTATCATTAAAGAAACCGATACCCAGGTAGACTTCGCCTTGAATGTCATCCTCTACATAGGTACTTTGACGGGCTTCTTTTCCAAGATAGGTTGCCTCTGCTCTGGCCAGTAAATAAAAGTTTGATATGATGTGGTATTTTGCATTTATACCGATGGAAGTATCAAGATCTGAAGAGACACTCTCCTGATTTAATCCATAATAGTAACTATTGTATTTTGAACTGTTCCATTGGAGTTGGACATAAGGTTTATAATCTAATGAACCATTTTCAAGAGAGGCACCATATCTTAAATTTGAAAAAGTTCTCCCATCAAGGTCACTCATCATTTCAAGATCAATGAATTGATCATGGTTCATCTTGTAACGCGCTTGTAATCCTACATCATTAGTATCTGCCTGAATTTCATTTTGGTATTCTTCTGGTATGTCAACATAATGAACTCTGGTAATGGCAGAAAATCGCCAATCATCTGACTCATAGAGTTTTAAACCTGATTCTAGACCGTGCAAAAAAATGTACTCATTTTCAAAAAACAGCATAGGTACAATAGAGCTGACTGTATCGTCTTGAGCAGCATAAGGGATACTCCCCGATCGTACGGCAAAACCTATCCCCCAGTTTTGCTCACTATAAACCTTTTTACTTGCATTTATATCATCTGGAATATCTGCCAAAAGGAGTGTTGAAGTTAGTAAAGTAGTCAATAGTATATTTTTATGTGCCATTTTTTATTCTTTTTAAGTATTGTTTATATATGATTAAAGTTTATCATATACACACTTTGCATGGCATTATTAGACTTACTATAGATAACCCTTACTAGGTAACATTGAAAATATATCTGTACCTAGTTGCTTTCAAGGTCCTAAATTTGGAGGAGTTTTACATTATAATTATTATTTTTATTAAAATATATAATACTAAAAATTATTTATTAAAATAAATATTAATTATGCCATAGAATAAGGTTTAACTCGATAGAATTTAAATGTGACTGTCTCCTGGTACTATTTGTTTGAGAGCAGTTTCTCTTAAAGGGTACAGGTGACTGTTCTCTTCTATGGATAAGATTGGTCCAGGAGACAGTTCACAAACTTTTTTGATCAAAAATTATACCTTGTCCGTATTTTTTCTAACTATTTGTCCACCGGAATCCTAAAGCAATGATGGGGTTCCACTCCTCATATAAACTATTCATCCTATTAATAACTTATGATAATAATAATACTTATGGTTAGAATAATACTTGTTTATAAGTATTATTCTTAAGTGGTATGATATAATTGCTTTAGAATCTGATATGATCGTGAAACTTATACGATATATTTTTCCTAGAACTTAAAAAACTATAATTAAGGTTATGATCAGTGATAAAACTTCAAGATATTCCCATGTTCTCTACATTAGGGAAAGAACAATTAAAAGAATTACAAGATGCTATTCATGTGAGTTGCTATGAAAAAGGCAGTATATTATTTTATGAAGGTGATCAAAGTTCATGTATGTACATTTTACTCAAAGGAGAGGTGAAACTCTACAAAACATCTCCTAAAGGTTCTCAATTACAGATCAACCGCCTTCATGCACCTTCTCTTATAGCAGAATATGCATGTTTCGAATCAGACCCTTTCCCTGAAAGCTGTGAATTTCTCACGAATGGTACGGTTGGTTTGTTGCGCTTTGACAAGCTAACTGATTACCTCAAACAAGAGGCATTTTCTGTGGAACTTATCAAATCACTGACCTCTCGAACCATGTCACTTTTTTCTTTGATACATAAAGAATCCATACTCACTTCAGATGCAAAAGTGGCAGACTTTATCATTAGGCAATTGTCACTCCTGAACCGTCTGAAAAGAAATGAAATTGCATCTATCTTAAACTTAACTCCTGAAACATTTTCGCGTACGTTATCTAAGTTAAAAAAAGAAGGTATCATTGCTGAAAAGTATCACACTATCAAAGTCTTAGATGAAAGGGCATTGCATATGATTGTAGAGACAAATACAATAGAAGGGTGTCACTCATATTCAAGGAATGTACTGATACCAGAGCCTCAAAACAATACACATTCATCTTATATTTAGTCTCATCTTATAGATGGAATCGTATACATCATACTTATTATCATGATATAATTAATTGCGGTATGTGAATATCCGATATTATGAATAATATATGTCTCAAGGAGATATTATGAAAAATCTTATAGTCATACCTGTTTTTTTACTTATGAGTTTCTTAGCAGCAGAAGATACCCCATTTCTCATTTTGGATTTAAATACAGAAAGTGTACTGGGTAGTACCAAGGTAGGTAAATTTTATACATCAAAGAACACCTACGTTAAGTTAAAACAATCCATACCTAATGATACATTTGACGTATATGATGGTACTCAGATCAAAGAGAAAGAAATAGAGCTAAAAACTTTAGAAAATACAGATGATTATTGTACAGGCTACTTTAAAGTGACAACCAGTAGTACTATTAACTCCGGTGTCGCTGTATCGAATAAAATTAATTGGGATCTAACACCCCGAGTAATAAAACCTCTTGCCAAAAATAGTAAAATCTACAATGAAGTGGTAAAAAATATTTTAATCTCCAAAGGATTTAGAGATCCCAAAGTCTCTATTAAACAAATATATAGTGCAGATTTGGACAATGACAAACAAAATGAGGTGATTATTGTAGGTGAACACTATAAAGATATTATGAAGGAAGGTGGAGCAAGAAGATCTTTTTCTCATCCTGGTGACTATTCCTTTATTATAGTGAGAAATGTATATAAAGGAAAAGTAAACAATATTTTCTTGGGAGAGAGTTTTAATGTATCAAGTATTGACAGTGCTGAATCCAGAGTTGTCCCCAATACATATGAACTAACATCTATACTTGATCTCAATGGTGATGGTACCATGGAGATCATTGTTTATGGTTTTTATTATGAGGGTAGTTTTACCTCTGTCTATCAATTTGCTAACGGAGGAGTAAAAAGTGTTTTAGTTACTGGGTGTGGATCATGATTTTATTTATAAAGGAAAAGACAGATGAAAAAAACATTAAGTTTAGTAGTAGTGTTGTCATTAGCGGCTTATGGTACTGGTGATGGTGCAACGGAAACAAGCAAAAGTAGTATTACCCTGACATCAGAGTATTTACTTGGAACATGGTGTCATACTCATAATGAAACACAGGGAAAAATAGAAGAAGAACATACTAATTGGGAATTTAAAGAGAATGGCAAGTTTATGCAGCAAACTTCAAAATACAATACAAAGATGAAACATAGAGGTAAATGGAAGATAGAGGGTAATAAATTACAGATAAAACCTATCTTTATGGGTGGACCATATGATATTGTAATTATATTTCAGGATGAATTTATTCATAAATTTTTTGTAAATATGCATCTAAAGCGTGGGGAATGTAAAAAAAGATAGAGGAGAAAATAACTATTTAATAAAATTAAATTGGCTTCTTGAGACTAAAAGCAATGAGCAAAACTTTGGAGCTATATTTACTTTATGATATAATTTATGAACTATTTGGACACAGTATATATAGAGACTATTAAATATGGTCTGGGCGAGGGGAGCAGGTAAATGAGTGATGACTATTATCCGTTAAATACACATTTACAACAGCATAAAATTGACTTAAAAGAATTTTTGGAACTCTCTATAAAGTTATGTAAAACGCTGCATACACTGCATGAAGAAAAAACGATATATGGTACATTGTCTCCCTCTGTGATATTGGTCAATAATAATAAAGAGATCATCCTTTCGGCTTCAGGGGAAGATGTATCAAATGAAAACAGGATATACAGAGCACCGGAACAGATATTGGGGGCAAGTCAACCCATCAATAATGCTGCAGATATTTATACCCTGGGAATTATTTTTTATGAGATGCTGCTTGGAAAAGTACCATACAGATATAGTGACCTGCTTGAATTCTCCCACACTTTAGTGACAAGAAATATCCCTTTGATCTCCACACTTGATGACACTATACCTACAGTCGTATCCAAAATTGTAGAGAAAATGATCTTCAAAAATCAATTTGAACGGTATAAAAATATTTTATCGGTCTATGTGGATCTGTCTAAAGTACTTCGAGACTTAAATACCTGTGGTGAAGTCAATGAGTTTAAAATAGATACCTTTAACAGTATATTGGATCTTTATACAACAAATTTGATCTATGGTCGGGAAGAAGAAAAGAAAAAGTTACAAGGCTTGATCGATTCTCGTAGTGAAACATCCAATAGTATTATCACTCTTTCGGGTACTTCGGGTGTCGGGAAGTCTTCACTTGTAGATTTCATTCTAAAAGAAAACCATCATTTATTTTCTTACATACTCAAATTTAAACTTGAAGAGGGAAAACAGAATACACCCTATGAAATACTCTATACGGCACTGCGTGACTTAACAAAACAGATCATCTCTCAAGATGAAGCGCTATTGGAGAAGCACAGAGAAAACCTTCAGCAGATATTAGGTGCTGAAGCTCAGATACTTATAGATGTGATCCCTGAGATCGAGACGATCATAGGTTCACAACCTAAAATTAAAGATTTAAATATCACTGAAACCAAAGTACGTTTTGATAGTTTACTTTTGCAGTTCATGAAATATTTTTTTAATACAGGGGAGCCTTTATGTATCTATATTGATGATCTGCAATGGAGTGATCCTATTACAGTAAAGTGGATAGAAGATATCGTATTGAATCTCAAAAGTGTTTTAACGATTATGACATACCGTGAGGATTCAGATAGAGAATATCATGTTTTCAATACCATCTTAGATAAACTTCAACCCTACGATATAAATATAGCAATGTTAACTATCTTGCCTATATCAGAAGATGATATCTATAGACTGATTACTGATAATATGCAGCTGGAAGAAGCTAAAGAAGTTGCCCATACTGTTTTTCTTAAGACAAAGGGAAATCCATTTTTTGTAAAACAGTACTTAAAAGAACTTCAAAATTCTAACGGGATATGGTTTGATCTTGAGTCTTTTGGCTGGAACTATGACATTGAGAAAATAAAAAAGTTACAAATGAGTGATAATGTTTTTGATATATTATCAAATAATCTTGATCAACTTCACCCAAATGTCCTTAAGCTACTGCAGTTGGCCTCTTGTTTTGGAAATATTTTTACCAATAATCTGTTAGAAAAGATCTATAATGATGATACATCCTATGAACACTCTTTGGGCGTTACATTAAAAGAGGGCTGGCTGACAGAGATAAAGACGAATCACACCTTAGAGAGTAGTTACCATTTTTCACATGATAAAATGCATGAAGTGATATATTCCTCTATCGGACAAGAGAGTCTAAAACGAATGCATTATGATATCGGATATTGTATTTTTAGCACGAATGAAACACTGGATAATCAAAATCTAATCATATCGGTGAATCATCTCAATATTGGATATGAACATCTTGAAGATAAACAGCTTCTTGTAGAGCTCAATATGCAAGCATCTGTACATGCAAAAAAAAGTGGTGACTTTGATAATGCATTACAATATATAAGAAAAGCCATGCAGTTGGCTGATAATCAAACTTTAAATGACAAATATGCTTTAATGGTTAAAGAGAGAGCAGAGTGTGAACATTTATGCCATAACAGTGAACAGGCTGAGATATATTATGAAATTGCGCTTGAATCATCTGAGGATAAATTGATCAAAGGGGAGATCTATGAATTGATGATCAAGTTCTATTCTGATATCTCAAACTTTCAAAAAGCGTATGATATAGGAAGAACAGCAACTGAACTGTTTGGTATAGGCATCCCCAAAAAATTTATACCACTACAGTTTGCACTTGAATTTATCAGTTTGAAGTTAAAATTAAGAGCCTATAAAGTGGAAGAGTTTATCAACCTTCCACAATCAGATGATGTGATGTTTAAAATGACCATTAGATTGTTGGCAAATACTTTACAGGCAGCATATCAGATAAAGCCCGAACTTAGTGTTGCGAATGCACTTATTATCGTGAAGCTTTGTTTGAAACATGGATTAACAAAAGAGTCAGTGATTGGTTTTACTGTGTTTGGTGTGATCTTTCAGGGTGCAATTTTAGGAAATCATGAGCTTGGGTTTAAATATAGTGAATTTTCCTTGGATATGCTTGAGAAATTTGATAATACCATACAGCACTCAGAAGTAAAATTCGTCTGTGGTTATTTTGCAACTTCATGGAAACAGGCCTCTTCAAAAACGGAAGCAAACTGGCATATCTCTTATCAGAATGGATTGGAGATAGGTGACTGGTTTCATACAGGATGTGCTGCTGCGGGGATCATTCAGAGTATGTTTATGCGAGGGGTACATTTCGAAAAGATCTTAGAACAGATAGGTCTTTTTGAAGCGGTATTGGAAAATATAGGTGCAAGTGAACAACTTGGTGCCATGACAAGTGTAAAACAGACCATACTGAACTTGACAAAGCAAAAAAATGTTTTGGGTCTCTTTGATGCAGAAGGTTTTGATGAACCTTCTTATGTGAAGGATTTGGATACGTATAATTCAGAACATTTTGCACACTATTACTTTATTAACAAAATGATATTTCTCTATTTTCACAAAGAGTACCAAAAAGGTTTTGATATCAGTCAAAAGGGAATGAAGTTTTCTAAATCATCCCAGGGAATGCTTCATAATACTGAACATATATTTTATGATGCTTTGATCTTAGCCCAATTGATCGAAGATACAAATGTAAAAAATAAGATACAGTACAAAAGAAGTATAGATAAAGCAAAAAAGAAATTTTTAAAATGGGCTGATGTCTGTCCTGAAAATTTTTTAGTCAGAGCAACAATACTGCAAGGAGAATTATGTCGCATAGCCAATGATCATACAAAAGCATTATGGCATTATGAAAGAGCAATTGAAGCAGCGAAAATTTATGGTCAAGTACATCTTCAAGCTATTGCTAATCGATTGACTGCCCAGATGTATGATGGATTAAAACAGATAAAAATAGCAAATCTATATTATGAAGATGCTTTAAAAAATTTGCATGAATGGGGTATGGAAGAGAGAAAATTCACAGAATTAAATGATACTGTGGACTTTGACATTATGACACTGATCAAGGCATCAGAGGTGATAGCCAAGGAGCAAAGACTTCCTTATTTACTTAAGACATTGATTCAAATTATTATAGAGAATGCCTCTGCTCAACATGGCTTTTTATTATTAAAAGAGGATAATGATATGTTTGTGCAGGCCTATGCTTCTGTAGATACCGAAGCAATAGATATCATGAAAAATATACCGTATATGGAGTGTGATAACATTGTGCATCCTATTATCAATTATGTCATGAGAACGAGCGAAGCGATGATCATAGATGATATGCATGAAAATCATATTTTCTCTAATGAAAGGACAGTTAAAAGAGAGTTGAAATCTATACTCTGTGCCCCTTTGATGCTGCAAGGTGAACTTAAAGGGATCATCTATCTTGAGAATAACTTACTAACCGGAGTATTTACTGATGATAAAATTAAACTTTTGCAATATCTCAGTGGTCAAATTGCTATTTCGATTGAAAATGCTTTAGTCTATAACAGTTTAGAAGAAAAGATAAAAGAAAGAACAAAAGATCTGGAAGAGTCTCAGGAAGAGTTGAAATTCTTAGCTTCAACTGACTCAATGACAAAACTTTACAACAGAAGATATTTTATAGAAGCTGCAGAGCATACTTTAAGTCTGGCAAAAAGAGAAAGAAAGGATGTCTCTATCATTATGTTGGATATAGATAATTTCAAACGCGTAAATGATAGCTATGGGCATAAAGTGGGAGATGAACTTATCATTACATTTGCATCAACCCTTCAAGAACTTACACGTAATTCTGATATTATCTGTCGCTTTGGGGGTGAAGAATTTTTGATACTTCTGCCTCATACCGATATCAACGGTGCGAACTTCATCTCTGAAAAGATCAGGTTGGCAGTTGAAGCCTTAGTGATGCATATAGAAGATAAGCAACAATTACAATTTACTGTGAGTATCGGTGTATCTCATGTGGATACTCAAAAGGATTTAACGATCGAAGCGCCTATAAATAGGGCAGACAAGGCACTTTATGAGGCAAAGAAGAATGGTAGAAATAGAGTTTGTACTGCATAGTTATATGAGCTTTCTATAGGAGTTTGACATGAATACATCCCTCTACAGTATTTCACTGTTAAATCTTTTCTGGGTCATGATCCCCGTGGCTATCGTCATCGTGATCTATATACGTTGGACACAAGATAAGACCACTCTTTTTTACGCACTTTTCAGAATGCTCATACAATTGATCCTGATAGGCTATGTGTTAACATATATCTTTAACTCAGACTCATCATATTTAGTAATATTAATACTTTCTATTATGCTTGTAGCTGCCTCCGTGATAGCTTTGCGTCCTCTTCAGAAGAAAAATAAAAATTTATATCTGTATGCTTTTATTTCCATATTTGTTGGAGGTATTTTTACTTTAATCATGGTCGTCTTCGGTGTGCTTGATTTGAATCCATGGTATGAACCCAGGTTTCTTATTCCGCTTGCAGGTATGATATTTGCCAACGCAATGAACGCTGTGAGTATTTCGGCTGAGAGGTTTGAAAATGAGAGTGAAAGAGGGTACAGCTATGGGGAAGCAAGAGCTATTTCCTATAAAGCAGCACTCATCCCGATCATTAATTCACTTTTTGCAGTAGGGCTGGTATCTCTTCCAGGGATGATGACGGGTCAGATACTTTCTGGAGTTGATCCCTTGATAGCGGTACGCTACCAGATCATGGTGATGTTGATGATATTAGGTTCTGCGGGTATCTCTGTGGCGATCTATTTGGTACTTATGAATAGAAATAGAGTATAATTCAGGTTATAGCCAAAGGAAAACAATGAAATTTTATACTCTCTGTATATTACTGCTGTCATCCCTGCATGCTGACTGGAAAACAGATATGATGGAAAAAAGTAATCAGATCTATACTGATACAAAAAACAAAACAATTTTACTTTACAAAGAGAATCTAGAAACCCAACCTCTTACTAAAGAGCAGCGAATGAATAAAATATGGGACAATGTCTATGATGACCTGGAAGAGGGGGCTGTGTATGTTGACAAGCTCAATAATGCACCTGACTCAGCCTGGATTGGAGAGGATAAAAAAGATGTGCAGGAAGACATCAATAAACTCTTTGAAATGATCGTGAACGGTCTTATAGAAGATGATCTTTTGATCTATAAAACAAAAATGGAAAAATTGAAAAACAAGATATCTGAAAATAAGTCAGATATCTTGAAGTACCGTGAAAAGAGAGTAGGCGCACCTGAATCAAGCAAGATTTACAGAACCAAGTCAGATTTTGAGACAAAGATCATGGAGACCAAAAATGAAAATACCATCATGGAAAATGAGATCAGGATCATTAAAGATAATTTAAAAAATGATTTTAAAGAGATCGGCGTAAATTTGAGCTCTGAACAGATCGATGTATTGCTCACAAGAGTGGATGGTGACGATATCATACAGATATCACTGGTGATGGAGACACTCAAACATATTACCAACCAGATCATGCTCTTGATGAAAGAGAGTAAAGAGGAGTTGACACAAGCCAAAAAATATTATGGTATGCATCGGGTTTTACTTGAACTGGTGGTCTACATTCAGCAAAAATATATTGATAAATGTAACAGTGTCTATCTTCCTAAAATAGATAATATGATCTCAGACTCTGCTGAGATGATGGAGCATACTAAGAGATTGAAAGATCAGGAGGAAGATACGCGAAGAAGATCTATTTACAAGAATAATTTAGAGGCACAAGCCTTAACGAACAGAGCCGCAAAACGCTATAAAAATGACATTGTCTCATCAAGAAACAATATGATAGAAGCCCAGAAGATATCAAAAGCCAATTTGAAACTTTCAAAAAATACCTATGCTACAGTGATGTTGTCTGCTGACCTGTTTGATCTGATCACAGAGAGTCAAAGTATGTTCGAGGAGGTAAGTAAGATACAGGTACCAAACCTTGTTCCTTTTGAAAATATTCAGATGGAGCAGAAATATAAAGAGTTGACGGAAACGTTGCGTTAAGATAAAAAAACAATTTCAGACTATACTTTTGAACTTTCTGCCGATGCAGAATTTTATACGGCAAATGATAATTTCTATGATGGTATCAAAAGAAAACAGGATCCCATCTATTCTACTCAGGCACATGTGCTTTACACTTTACGTCCAGCGATGTGGCTTGGAGTAGGGGTTACTTACTAGCGTGGTGGTGAGTTTTCCAATAATGGTATTGGTACAGATTTTGATGCCATAGGTATAGCATGGCAATATACCTGGGCAGATTAGTTGTCAAATTCGAAGTTTTCTGATATCTTTATGAGATACTTTTTTGTTATAATATAAATGAATATAAATTTATATCTGAAAGGAAGAAAAATGAAACCGTCTAAAAAAATTCTCTTACTTCTAAGTGCTTGTGCTACGAGTACACTTTTAGCACTTGATATGGGCGGTACTGGTACTACTGCCAAAGATTTAACAAAGAGCTTATATCAAGGTGAAGGGTACTCCCCCTATGCCAATCGTTCTTTTCCAAGCAATATATACTGGGGTGAAACTCATCTACATACAGGTGTGTCACTTGATGCGGGGTTATTTGGTTGTACTTTAGGACATGAAGATGCCTATCGTTTTGCCAGAGGAGAGCAAATAAAATCTTCATCCGGTGTTGATGC
>JGI24024J18818_10000806_pt1 | contig 12505 bp, 11 predicted proteins | sample Cruoilmetagenom2_FD_18818 | JGI IMG/M metagenome (IMG submission 18818) | reverse complement strand
TAACTAATTGTAATTGTACTTTATGCAAATGGTCTTTTTCATTTTATAAGGCACCTTTTAAACATTAAACCAAGTAAACCAATGGAACTACTTAGAAAAAAATATTTTCAGGAGGAAAAACAAATGACAAATCACAATGAAAGCTACGATTTAGAAACTTTATTATTGCATGGAGGTCAATCACCAGATCCAACCACAGGTTCTCGCGCGGTTCCTATCTATCAAACTAGTTCTTATGTGTTCCACAATACTGAACATGCACAAAGCTTGTTCGCCTTAGATGAGCCAGGAAATATTTACTCAAGAATTGGTAATCCAACAGTTGATGTATTAGAAAAACGAATTGCACTTTTAGAAGATGGCGTTGCAGCTGTTGCGACTTCATCAGGCATGGCGGCCATTGCTTTGGCGGTAATGAATATTGCTAGTGCAGGTGATGAAATCGTTGCGGCTTCTAGTCTTTATGGCGGTACATATAACTTATTTTCTACCACTCTTCCAAGATACGGAATCACGGTTCATTTTGTAGATGCAAACGATCCGGAAAACTTTCGCAAGGCGATCACACCCAAGACGAAAGCACTTTACGGAGAGATTATAGGAAATCCTAGCCTCCAAGTGCTTGATGTAGAAAAAGTTGCCGATATTGCTCACGAAGCAGGAATTCCACTAATCATTGATAATACATTTGCCTCACCGTATTTGTGTAAGCCGATTACTTGGGGAGCTGATATAGTTGTTCACTCCGCCACAAAATGGATTGGAGGTCACGGTACAACCATTGGTGGACTTGTAATTGATGGCGGACGTTTTAATTGGAACAGTGAAAAATTCCCCTCATTCACAAAACCGGATAACAGCTATAACGGCATTAGATATGCTTTTGACTTTGGAACTCTCGCTTTTAGCACGAAACTTCGTGTACAGATGCTTCGCGATTTCGGTTCATGTTTGAGCCCACAAAGTGCATTTTATCTACTCCAAGGATTAGAAACATTGCATGTTCGTGTTGAAAAACATAATAAGAATGCGAAGGAATTAGCTCAATATTTAAGTACACATCCTGGTGTAGAGTGGATTTCATATCCTGGACTAGAAGACCATCCAGCACACGAATTGGCTCAGAAGTATTTGACGAACGGCTTTGGATCTATTGTTAACTTTGGGATTAAAGGAGGAAGAGATGCTGGTAAGAAGTTAATCGACAATGTTGCATTGTGGTCACACGTAGCGAATGTTGGTGACGCCAAATCATTAATTATTCATCCAGCTTCTACTACACATCAGCAGCTAAGCGCAGAAGAACTTCAATTAACAGGAGTTACCGAAGATTTAATTCGACTTTCGATTGGTATAGAGTCGGTTCGCGATTTGAAGAATGACCTGGACCGGGCTTTGTTTGAAGCAACTGGGCAAGCACCAAATGGCAAAGAGAAAATTGAAGTTGTTGTCAATGATGAAGGTGTTATTCGGTGGGCTTTGCAATCACCAACTGTTCATGAAACAGTAAATGGAAAAGAAGAGCAGCGACAAAAGACTTTAGCGGTCGTAGGGCTAAGCGGAAATCCTTCGAGACCAAGCAATCGTTTAGCAAGAAAAATGCAGCGTCTTGGTTATAAAATCATTCCTGTTAATCCAGTGGAATCGGAAGTTTTAGGAGAAAAAGCTTATCCGGATTTAACATCAGTTCCAGGACCGATTGATATCGTCCAAGTGTTCCGTAGTCCAGAGGCAGCTATTGAAGTCGCAAAAGAAGCGGCACTAGTAAAACCGAAGATATTCTGGTTGCAGGAAGGCGTCATTTCACCAGAGGCTGCAACAATTGCAAGAGAAGCAGGATTAGACGTCATCCATAATCGCTGCACTTATAAGGAAGCTCAACGAATAAGAGGATCGATTGTTACCTATGCGTGTGAAATCTAATCAAATATAGGTTCGGGAAAAATAGAAGGAGAGAGAAAATGAAAAAATTATTAATAGGTTTTATATCGATTATGTTATTAGTTGTTGTTGCAGGGTGCTCAGAAACTGCAAAGGGAGAGAAAAATAACAAACCGAAAAAAATCACGCTTGATTATGCATACTATTCACCTACAAGTCTTGTGTTAAGAGAATTCGGTTGGGCAGAAGAGGAATTCAAAAAAGACGGAATCGAAGTGGAATTTGTTCTCAGTCAAGGCAGTAATAAGGCACTCGAATTCCTAAATAGTAGCAGTGTTGATTTCGGTTCTACAGCAGGAGCCGCTGCATTGTTAGCGAAAGGGAAAGGGTCACCGATTGAGAGTGTGTATGTTTATTCTAAGCCTGAGTGGACAGCACTTGTAACGAATAATTCCAAAATCAAGTCAGTGAAAGATTTAAAAGGGAAAAAGGTGGCGGCCACATTAGGAACAGATCCTTATATTTTCCTGTTGCGTGCTCTAAATGAAGAGGGGTTAAGCGCAAATGATGTTGAAATTGTTAACCTTCAACATGCTGATGGAGCCGCTGCTTTATCGAGCAATCAAGTAGACGCATGGGCAGGACTGGATCCACATATGGCAAAAGTTGAATTAACAACAGACGCAGAGTTGTTTTACCGTAATCCGGATTTTAATACGTATGGCGTTTTGAATGTACGTTCAGAATTTGCAAAGAAATATCCAAACGAAGTGGAGAAAGTAATCGAGCTATATGAAAAAGCGAGAGAATGGGCCATTAAGAACCCAGAGAAAACGGCAGAAATTTTAGCTAAGGAAGCAAGCATCGATAAAGATGTCGCGTTGAAACAATTAGAAAGAACAGATTACTCTAACTCACTTCCAGGAAGCGATCAGGTAGAAGCCTTACAATCTGCCGGTGAAGTTCTTCAAAAGAGTGATATTTTCGATAAAAATGCAGATGTAGAGAAATTGGTTAATGAATTAATTAACCCAGAATACGCCAAAAAAGTAATNAAAAATTAATCCAGCTGCACGCAATCAAAAAAGGAATGAGGGATGACGAATGAGCAGTAAGAGTGAAACTCTATCACAACAAGTCCCGTGGAAAGTAAAAAACCGAATTCGGTTACCAAAGAAACTGAAAGTGGCTTTATACGGAAGTGTCGTGCCTATTATCCTATTATCCGCATGGCAAATTCTAAGTGTGCTTGGTGTTTTAGAACAGCACCTACTGCCGGCGCCAACCCAAGTGTTAGAGAGACTGGGAAGCATGTTAGCTGATGGTACCTTATGGGGCCATATCGGAGTTACTTTATTACGAATTTTTATTGGTTTTGCAATAGGCGTTGCTTTTGCCGTTGTAATAGGGTCGTTTGTTGGTTATTTGAAAATAGCAGAACAATTAATGGATCCACTTATCCAGGGATTTAGATCGATTCCTTCTCTAGCATGGGTTCCGTTATTTATTCTTTGGATGGGGATTGGAGAACCTTCCAAAATTACACTCATTGCAGTAGGTGTGTTCTTCCCTGTGTATTTGAATATTGTTTCTGGTATTCAAGGAGTAGATCGCAAGCTCATTGAAGTAGGGAAAATATATAATTTCACACCATTTCAATTNGTGCGAAAAGTGATACTTCCAGCGTCTCTACCTTCTTTTTTCACAGGAATCAGAAGCGGGCTTGGACTTGGTTGGATGTTTGTAGTTGCTGCTGAACTGATGGGCGCAAGCAAAGGAATTGGTTATTTGCTAGTTGTTGGACAGAACACCTACTCCCCTGATTTAGTTCTCGCGAGCATTGTCCTAATAGCAATCTTGGGGAAACTAACAGATTCTGCTTTAAAAACCTTTGAAGCAAAGGCTCTTCACTGGCAGGATAGCTTTGGTAAACAGAATTAAAGGAGTGAGACCATGCTTTCGTTAGAAAATGTTTCACGAACGTTCAATGAAGGTTCCGCAGGATTCAAAAATATAAGTTTTAAATCTAAAAAAGGAGAAATCATTGGATTGCTTGGTACCAGTGGTTGCGGAAAAAGCACATTACTAAGGGTACTGTCAGGTCTTGACCCACAGTATACCGGTGCCGTGAAGATAAATGAGGAATTGATCAAAGACGTTCATGAAAATGTGGGAATTATTTTTCAAGAACCACGCTTAATGCCTTGGCTTAATGTCGTCGACAATGTTGGTTTTGGTCTTAAAGAAACAAAGGATAGAGCAAAAGAGGCACAAGCTTTTGTTGACCTTGTTGGTCTTAAAGGGTTTGGAAAACACTATCCGAAAGACCTCTCAGGTGGTATGGCGCAGAGGGTATCTATTGCACGAGCTTTAATAACGAATCCTGAAGTCCTTCTATTAGATGAACCTTTTAGCGCCCTGGATGCATTTACAAAAATGCAATTACAGGATTTACTATTGAATATTTGGTTTCAATATCAGTCATCGATTGTTTTGGTAACACACGATATCGATGAAGCTCTTTACTTATGTGATCGAATCTTTATTTTACGAGGACAACCTGGTGATATATATAAAGAACTACATATACCCATTACAAAACCCCGGTCACGTGGAGACGAAGAATTAGCAAAAATGAAGGCAACCATCCTTGATTTATTAGATCTATCTCAAGTAGAAAAGGGGGAGAATCATGACAACGTTAAAGTTACAGTTACAGCCAAATAAGGAGACAAATCAATCTTATAATCTCTCCAACTATCAAGAAAGTGTTGTGGACTTTTCCTGGCAAGAAGTCGAAAAACAGTTTAGCTGGTACAACTCTGGAAAAGTGAATATGGCCCATGAATGTATTGATCGCCACGTAGATGATGGATATGGAGATAAAATTGCCCTTCACTATTTAAATGATGAGGAAGAAATTAAATTTACATTTTCACAACTGAAAGAAAGAACAGATCATCTAGCAACCGTATTAAAGAATAACGGTGTGAAGAAAGGCGATATCGTCTTTATCTTTTTCCCTAAAAATCTAGATTGCTATATTGCGATGATGGCAGCTGTCAAAATAGGGGCGGTTGCAGGTCCACTATTCGAAGCATTTATGGAAGAAGCTATAAGGGATAGGATCGCTGACTGTAATGGACGCTACTTAATTACGGATAGCGATTTGGTCAAACGAGTACCAAAAGGAGATTTGCCAACACTTGAGAAAATCTTCGTAACAGCAGAACCAGAACAATGTGCGATTGGGGAAATCTCATTGAATGAGTTATTAAGGCGTACTAAGAGTGAGCGAAATGTTACGGAATGGCTTGATTTAGATGATCGCCTTAATATTCATTATACAAGTGGATCAACAGGTAAACCGAAAGGAATCATTCATGCACATCGGGCAATGATACAGCAGTATCAGACTGGTAAATGGGTACTTGATATTAAAAAGGATGATGTTTATTGGTGTACAGCTCATCCCGGATGGGTTACAGGAACCGTTTATGCTATCTTTGCACCTTGGTTAAACCGTGCAACGATTGTCTTATTTGGCGGAAGATTTGATGCAGAGTCCTGGTATTCAACCATTGAAAGGACAGGGGTCACTGTTTGGTATAGCGCTCCTACTGCTTTCCGGATGTTGAAAGCGGAAGGGGATGCGTTATTACAACAATATGACTTAACTTCACTTCGACACCTTTTGAGTGTTGGTGAACCTCTTAACCCTGAAGTCATTCACTGGGGTATCGAAAAATTGGGACAACGGATTCATGACACTTGGTGGATGACAGAAACAGGTGCGCAGTTGATTGTTAATTTGCCTTCTGAAGTCATTAAGCCAGGTTCGATGGGTCGAGCTTTTCCTGGGATAGAAGTAGCCATTCTAGATGATGAAGGCACGAAGCAGCCGTCTGGACAAATCGGCCATCTCGCAATCAAAGCTCCTTGGCCAGCAATTATGAGGGAAGTATGGAAAAACAAAGAGAAGTACGATTCCTATTTCCAGTTTGGAGAATGGTACCTTGCTGGGGATTTGGCTTATCAGGATGAAGATGGTTATATTTTCTTTCAGGGTCGGAGTGATGACATGATTAACTCTTCTGGTGAGCGAATTGGACCTTTCGAGGTCGAGAGCAAGCTAATTGAACATGAAGCTGTTGCAGAGGCAGGGGTAATTGGTAAGCCTGACCCGGTACGTGGTGAAATTGTTAAGGCATTTATTGTGCTAAAAAAGGGTTATGAAAATTCACCGCTTTTAATAAAAGAAATCAGAGAATTTGTGAGATATAAATTGTCAGCACATGCCGCTCCTCGTGAAATTGAAGTATTAGATGAGCTTCCTAAAACAAAGATTAGCGGAAAAATTTTAAGAAGAGAATTGAAGACACTTGAAGAAGAAAGACAATTGCAAACAGGGGTATCTGTGTAAAAACAAGAAAAGAACCATGAAGATTTCAACCTCAACCAATTTAATAGCAACTTATCAAGAGAGACTGAGGGAACAGGCCCTGTGAAGTCCAGCAACCTCCTCAAGGAAGGTGCTAATTCCTGCAGAATGATTTCATTCTGGAAGATAAGGCGATACAACGAATTGTTGCCTCTTTCAAAATGAAAGGGGCTCTTTTATATTCGAAAAACTGCTGTTGTACTAAAGAGGAAAATGAAAGGGGTAAGGAAGTGGAACTACTTTCTGCGCAAAAAGTGAATCCTCAAGGGACTGAATTTAAGGAATATGAATCAAAATACTCACAATTATCGGGGGATTTATCTAGTCCGTTTATTAAAACTGATTTGCTAAAAGCATTATTTAAACAAACTGCACTATTAGCAGACCGCTTCAGTACAAGAGCTACTGAAGTGGATGAAACTGGAAGGTTACCGTTTGAAAACTTCCAAGAATTAAAAGACTCAAAATATATTTCTCTTACTGTTCCAAAAATGTATGGCGGAAAGGAAATTTCATTATACGAATTTCTTCTGTTGCAAGAACGACTCAGTCAAGGTGACCCTACTACTGCCCTATGTATTGGTTGGCATCTTGGAGTGATTTATGATCTACGAGTGAATCGCAAATGGAAAGGGGAAAAGTTTGAACAACTTTGCTGTCAAGTGGTCCAAAATCATGTGCTCATTAACCGAGCCGCTACTGAGCTTGCAACAGGAAGTCCGACAAGAGGAGGCAAGCCACAAACGACTGTAGTCAATAAGGATGGCAAATGGGTGCTTACAGGAAGAAAGTCATTTACCTCGATGGCTCTTGCACTTGATATTTCTCTGGTAACCGCAACGATTGAGGAAACGGGAGAGATTGGTGTCTTTTTAGTTGACCATAAACTTAAGGGAGTAAGTGTCGAGGAAAACTGGGATATGGTTGGGATGCGTGGAACGAGGAGTGATGACTTGGTTCTAAATAATGTAGAACTGCCTCTAGAAGCCCTAGTGGAAACGGAAACTGGGAACTTAGAAGATCTCCCTAGAGCATGGCTTTTACATGTCCCAGCGTGCTACCTCGGAATTGCCATCGCTGCTAGAAATTATGCAGTTACATTTGCTTCAGAGTACAAGCCGAACAGTCTGCCAGGACCAATAAAGGATGTTCCTGAGGTTCAGAGGAAAATTGGTGAAATGGAACTTGAGCTATTAAAAGCAAGACATGTTTTGTACTCGATTGCGCAACGCTGGGACGATGAGCCGGAAAAGCGTCCTAGCATGGGCGCGGAGCTAGCTGCTGCGAAACATGTGGGAGTTAACAGCGCTAATGTCGTAGTTGATTTAGCCATGAGGATTGTTGGGGCCAAAAGCCTCCAAAGATCAAACCCTCTACAGCGATATTACAGAGATGTTAGAGCGGGACTTCATAATCCACCAATGGATGATGCTGTGATTTCTCTGTTAGCCAGACAGGCATTGGATGCATTTAAATAGAATGAGATTCAAAGGTGGGTACTGGGAGTAAGAGAAAAAAGTATTATTGAATCAGGGAAATAGCTCAAAGAAGTAAGTACAACTTTTTAAAAAATCGAATCAAAACTGATGAAATAATAAAGGAGGAAAAAGATGAAAATTCAAAAAATATCATTACTTAGCATCTTTCTCATACTTTCGGTGTTGTTAACCGCTTGTTCTAGTGGCGGTAAGACTAATGCAGAATCAGATAAAACGACAATCAAAATAGGCGCCACTTCAGGACCCTATAGTGACCAGGTAACAGAGGGCATCAAACCCTTTCTAGAGGAAAAAGGCTATAAAGTGGAAATCATTGAATTCAATGATTATATTCAGCCAAATATTTCACTAGAAGAGGGAGACATTGATGCCAATGTATTTCAAAATGAGATTTATTTGAAAACATTTGCGGAATCCAGGGGTTTGGATATTACTGAATTGATAAAGGTCCCAACTGCACCAATTGGAATTTATTCTAAAGAACATAAATCAATAGAAAAAGTCGAGGATGGCGCTACTATAGCCACTTCAAATGAACCAGTAAATCAGGCACGTGCACTTGCCATGCTTGAGGAGCTCGGCTGGGTCAAATTGAAAGAAGGAACAGACCCAACAAAAGCATCTGAAAAAGACATCTCTGAATATGTAAAGAAAATAGTCATTCAACCTATTGAACCCGCACAGATTCCAAGAGCGCTCGATAGCGTCGATTATTCATTTATTAATGGCAACTTTGCAATCTCTTCAGGAATGAAAATAACGGAAGCAATTGTTTTAGAAAAAACACCTACCCATTACTTAAACGTAGTTGCGGTCAGAGGAAAGGATAAAAACAGTCAATTAGCAAAAGATCTCATCGAGGCTTATCAATCAAAGGAATTCAAGAAATTAAATGAGGAAAGCGAGAAATACCAANGCTATGTCTGGCCAGAATGGATGAAATAATAAAAATAATGGAGGTTAAGGAATGACAAAACAAATAATAATAAATGCATTCGATATGGCTAGTGCTATGCACAATTCTCATGGNTTATGGAAACACAAGGATAGCAAGCGGCAACGTAACTATAAGGACTTGGAGTATTGGATTGAAATGGCAAAACTTTTGGAGCGAGGCAAAATTGATGCCATCTTTTTTGCAGATGTACTCGGAGTCTATGATACGTATCAGCAAAGCAAGGAACCATCTATTCGAGATGGTCTACAAGTACCCCTACTTGATGCGGCATTAATTATTCCTGTTATGGCAAGCGTCACAGAACACCTTTCTTTTGCCTTTACAGTTAGCACAACATATGAACAGCCTTTCGGAACAGCAAGACGCTTTTCTACACTAGATCATTTAACCAAAGGAAGAGTTGCCTGGAACGTGGTCACTTCATATCTTCCTAATGCAGCGAGAAATTTTGGTCTTCATGAGATGATCAAACACGATCAACGTTATGAAATTGCTGACGAATTTCTTGAAGTATCATATAAGCTATGGGAATCAAGCTGGGAAGACGGAGCTTTTCTAGAAGATGTGGAGAATAGTATTTTGATAGACTCTTCCAAGGTTCATGAGATTAATCATACCGGTAAATATTTCAGCGTTGAAGGTCCACATTTAAGCGAGCCATCTTTACAGAGAACGCCTGTCATTTATCAGGCCGGTACTTCTGAAAAAGGAAGGGCGCTTGCAGCGAAGCATGCCGAATGTGTTTTTGTCGGTGGACCTACTCCAGAAAGAATCAAGTTCTATACCGAGGACATCAAAACTCGTGCAGTACAATATGGCCGGAATCCTAATCATATCAAAGTCTTTTCTTTCCTAACTGTAATTGTGGCGGAAACAACGGAAGAAGCGGAATTGAAATATCAGGAGTTTAACCGTTTATGGAGTCCTGATGCAGCAAAGGCTCAATTTGGCGGAGCAAGTGGATACGACTTAGCCGAATATAATGAAAAAGATCTGAACAATCCATTTGAATTTAAACCTACAGAACACGGTCACTATAAAGCAGCATCGTTAACCAAGGATTCTGCTAAAAAATTGTCTATCGGAGAAGCGATTGGCCGGCTTGGAAAATTGGACCGCAATACAATCATTGTTGGCAATCCAAGTGAAGTGGCAGATGCCATACAATGTCAATTTGAAGCATCAGGTGTGGATGGATTTAATCTAAATCATCTTGTTACACCAGCAAGCATGGAAGATTTTATTGATCTGGTCGTTCCAATCTTACAAAAAAGAGGACTATATAAAACAGACTACCAAAAAGGTACATTAAGAGAAAAGTTGTTTGACCATGGAAGTAGCCTATTGCCAGAGGGTCATCCTGGTAGTGGGTACAGAAAACCTAATCCTGTTAGAGTGTAAAGGAATTTGGAGTTAAGCTCATAAGGTATCACAAATCTTTCTTACTCAATATAAAAAGCCTCTTTCCATAAAGAAAGTGGCTAAAGAAAAATCCAGTAAATGGTCAAACTCCATTATTGTTCTGCTAATTCGGCTACAGTAACGCTTTGTTTGCTTGATGGATTGGCAAGGGGATGTATCGTCACCTGTCCGTTGCTTTGATCAACATGTTCAATATAAACGGTTCCCCGTTAAAGGAGACACTGGCCTTGACTTGTGATGCAGAGATTTCTTGCGCGCGTTTCGCATCCATAGGTATCAGCTCCTTTTGATATACCATAAGTTCTAAAGTTAAAATATTCCAATATGCATTTAGATTAAGGTTGCGACGAACAAAATCTTCCTTGCAATTGACAGTAGAAAAAGAGTCGAGCGGTGGTCATGCCCCGATCGACTTTTTTACTTTAAGTCATGTTGCTTCTACTACGACTATGTTTCAAAAGTATACATTTATGCCTTTACATTAAAACTGACTTAATCGGTTTTCCACAGCTTCTACAACATTGTCAGTGGACATCCCTGACATTGCCACGACTGGAAATGTGAATTCATCATTATGTCCCTCATTAATTGCCCTTACTACTCCTAAATCATAACCAGAAACATTTTCATCTGTATTGAACATCGTCACTGTATGTCCTTTTTCTTCTAAGGCGTTTTTCACGTCTTCATAGGGTTTTTCAACTGCGATTTTAGCCATTTTTTCACATCCTTTATTCAAAAAAATAGAAACACAAAAGTTATTCTTCCCTAAAGTTTCAACACTAACCACAGTTAATTCTATTACATTTTTCTGTTTCGATTTTTCTTTTCTTTAGTTAAAAAAACAATCTGAATCAATAATTTCCACCTTTTAAATCCATACTACTTTGAGAGGTGAAAAATATGTATAAATTGTTATCTCATAATGATTTGGACGGCGTCGGATGCGGTATACTAGCGAAACTCGCTTTTGGTAAACAGGTGAAGGTTAGATACAATTCCATTGCCAGTCTAAATCGTGAAGTAGAGTGGTTCTTGGAAAATGATGATAAGAATACATTTTTATTTATTACGGATTTGTCTGTAAACGACGAAAATGAAAGAAAACTTAATGACTTTTACCAGTCAGATGGACGAGTACAGTTGCTCGATCATCATAAAACTGCGCTGCATTTTAACGAATATGAATGGGGACATGTAGTGGTTGAGGACGAAAAAGGGAAATTAACTTCTGCGACTTCCTTGTTTTATGATCATCTTGTAAGTAATCAACTATTAAAACAATCTGAGGCAATTGCTGAATTTGTTGAGCTAGTTAGACAATATGATACATGGGAATGGGAGAAAAATGAAAATGCACATGCGCAACGTCTTAATGCACTTTTTTACTTAATTACAATTGAAGAATTTGAAGATAAAATGTTGAATCGACTAATGACAGATGAACATTTTCGTTTTGACGAATTCGAAAACAAAATACTTGATATGGAAGAGAATAAAATCGAACGTTATATTCGACGCAAACGCAGAGAACTTATTCAAACACAAGTTGGGAAATATCTAGCTGGTATTGTGTATGCCGAATCTTATCATTCTGAACTTGGCAATGAACTAGGCAAAGAATACCCACATCTAGACTATATTGCTATTTTAAATATTGGAGGAAAACGTTTAGGATTTCGAACGATTCACGATCATGTGGATGTTTCGGAAGTAGCCGGTACATTCGGTGGTGGAGGGCATGCAAAAGCATCGGGTAGTTCACTAACTAAAGAAGCATACGCTCAGTTTGTTTTAGAGACATTTAACTTAGATCCCCTGAGGGAAGACGCAAGGCGAAACCGATACAATTTAAAACATTCTTTATTCGGATGTCTTTATAAAAACCAAACGGAAGAGATCTTTTTTCTCTATCCTTCAGGGGAAAGCGATTGGGTGATTGAAAAAAATAAAAAAATACTCGATTCGAAATTTGAAAGTTTTGATGACGGGGAGAAATATTTGAAAAGAAATTATGCTGCATGGTTAGTGAGAGATGATACGTTTGTTAAATATTTAATGGATGGGTATTCGAACAGAAAGTTCAAATAATCGATTCGTTTTAAACTTGGTTATCCAAGGGCATGCTTATAAAGTATAGAACTATTAGGAGGTAAAGGAACTCATGTTATCAAGCAAAGAACTTAAAGAATTAAAAGACTTTCACAGTGGAGAACGAAATGTGTTAAGTATGTATTTAAATACGAACCCAGGTGACCCAGACAATTTAAACGGTGGCTGGAAAATCCATCTTAAAAATGGATT
>JGI24024J18818_10000805_pt1 | contig 12522 bp, 8 predicted proteins | sample Cruoilmetagenom2_FD_18818 | JGI IMG/M metagenome (IMG submission 18818) | reverse complement strand
ATTCCGATAGGTTTGGCTTCCGGCGTGGGCGTCGGAGGCGGAGGCGGAGGCGGAGGCGGACTGGGAGTGTCGTCTTTTTTGGGTTCGTCTGTCATTTTTAGACGCGTATTTTTCCTGACTTGAGCAACTCGAGCACCTGGGTTTTGGGTCCATCTGCGACGACAGCGCCCTTATCCAGGACGATGACTCTATCAACCATCTTGAGGGTAGATGATCGTGTGTAATCAGCAAAAGCGTCTTGCCTTCGATGGTTTCCTTCAGCCTGCGGATCAACCGAGCCTCGGTTTTATTGTCCATGGAGTTGCTCGGTTCATCGAGCAGCAGGATCTGTGGATCACGCAGCACCGCACGTGAGATTGCAACACACTGGCGCTGGCCACCGGACAACTGACTACCACGCTCTCCTACCTGCAGGTCATAACCCAGTGGATGATTTTTGACGAAGTCCGCAACACCTGATGTTTCAGCTGCGGTCAGAATTGCACCGTCAGTCGCATCATGCGTACCCAGTGTGATGTTCTCTTTGACTGTGCCACTAAACAAAGTCACATCCTGAGGTACGTAACCGATAAAATGTCTCAACTCAGACGGGTCTATCTGGCGAATATCGGTGCCATCGATACCCACCATCCCTTCAACCGGTTCATACAGGCCCATGATCATCTTGCCCAGCGTTGTCTTGCCTGAGCCTGTCGGTCCCACGATGGCGACGTGCTCGCCCGGCTTGATATGGATCGAGATGTTTTTCAGTACCTTGGTGAGTTGCCCCTGGTAGGCAAAACTCACGTTATTCATTTCAATTTCACCTTCGATTGATGAACGATGCAGAAGTGTTTGATCTTTGGGCTTCTCATCCGGCAACTCCATAATGCCATTCAGAGTGCCCAGTGCTGTTTTTGCGCGGTGATAACGCGTTGCCAGGTTGGCAACCTGCGACATCGGTGCAATGATGCGGCGCGAAAGTATGACACTGGCAATCAAACCACCCTGTGTCAATTCACCATTAGCAATCATATACACGCCGAGGATAACGACAGCCACAACAGAAACATTCTGTACAAAAGTTGAAACATTGCTGACTGAGGATGACAGCAGACGTGATACGGCGCTCCACTTGGAAACATGGCCTACAGATTCTTCGATGGAACGTTGAAATTGGCTTTCTGCGCCTAGCGTCTTGATAGTTTCCACACCTGACAGGCCTTCAATGAGCGTTGAGCTCTTCTGGGCAGATGCCTTGTAGGTGTTCTGTACCGCCTTTTTAAGCGGAAACTGAACGATGAAGGAATACAACAACAGAATGGCGATAGCGATGACCTGGATCCACAGCATCTTGAGGCCGGCAAGGTAGGTCATGGCCGCCATTGTCAGCAGCACGAAAGGCATATCAATAATGGCGGTTATCGAGAACGATGTGATGAATTCGCGGACGCTATCGAACTCCTGCAGGTTTTTTGAAAAAGCACCGACAGATTTTGGCCTGGCTTCCATGCGCAGTCCCATGACTTTTTCGAACAGCATCGATGACAACTGCAGTTCTGCCTTCTTGCCTGCAATGTCTATGAAATACCCGCGCAGGCCGCGCATGATCAGTTCGAAGATATAGATAACGGCGATGCCGGTGCCCAGTACCCAGAGTGTCTCGAAGGCGGCATTGGGCACTACCCTGTCATACACATTAAGAATAAAAAACGGCGATGCAAGGCCGAACAGGTTTATCAGGAAAGAGGCAACCAGCACATCGCGATATATCGGCCAGGAGGCAAACAACGTACCCCAGAACCAACTATCAGGTTTTTCCTGGATGTCACTGAGAACCTGGTGATCCGGACGGAATTGCGGACGAATGAAGATGGTGTAACCGGAGTACAGCTCATCAAACTCTTCGATCGTGAATATTTGCTCGCCCATGCCGGCTTCGGGCAGCAATACTTTTAAGGAAGCATTTTTCTCATCAACAGTGACAAGTACACATCCGCTGCCCGACTTCATCAGCAATACTGCCGGTAGCTCCAGGTTGGATATACTCTGCAGTGGTCTCCGCACGACGCGAGCTGACAGGCCCGCACGGTTGGCTGCGCGTGAAAAGAGTTCTACTGTCAGGCGGTTATCAACCAGCGGCAGGCCGGAGCGCAAGGCAGTACGCGTAGTGGGACGTCCCTGCAGTCTGGCTACCAGTTCCAGGCAGTCGAGGAGTGGATCGTCATGGCTGTCGCCAATCTCTCCAGACACCCTGTTTATATTATTATTTTTTATCGCTTCTTCAGGCATTACACTAAACCGAGAATCTGCTATAAAAGCAGGGAATGATCCTCCAGAATCAAAAGAACGGGCATAGAACCATAAACCACCTCAACTCTCAAGCCACCATTACTGCGACATATCCGTCATGATTTATGTAGAACGAAATGACGCGGGCGAAATCATTGCCCTGCATAAGAATAGTACAAATACGGCCAGTGAACAGAAATCATTGTCTGATCCTGAAGTTCTGGCATTTCTTGAGAGCCACCATGAGTCCGGGCCGATCAAAACACTGCTGACCCGTACCGATCCCGGCATGATTCGTGTCATCGACGATCTGGTCAATGTATTAATAACAAAGAACATCATCAAGTTCACTGATCTGCCCCATGAGGCACAGGAAAAACTCCTGAACCGTAAAAAAGTCAGGAGTGATCTCAATAAAGACACCATCATCATGGATGATGAGGGTATTCTCTAGGAAATCCGGGTTATTCCGACAACGGCCCCGGCTTGTCGATGAAGTAACCCTGCACACCATCAACATCGAGTTCTTTCAGCAGTTCGAACTGTTGCTCATTTTCAACACCTTCTGCAATCACCTCAACATCCAGACTATGGGCTACGCTGCACAGCGAGCTGATGAAGAAGTCACTGTCGCTGTTCTCCTTGCCCAGTTCATTGGTGAAGGCACGATCGATCTTGACGTAGTCAGGCCGCATTGACTGCAAATAACCGAAATTGGAGAAACTGGAACCGAAGTGGTCCAGCGCGACACCATGACCGAGCTCACGTAAGCGGGTACTAAATGTACGCAATGTGTCGAGATTCTGAACAGCGCTATATTCAACAAATTCGAAAACAAGCTTTGGCAGGTTTTGTGGTGCTTTCTCGAGCGTTGCGAACACCCATTCCAGAAAGGATGAATCCTGGAGAGACATCATTGAAACATTAACGGCAAGCTCGTCTGTGCCTACCTGTTCTCGCGTGAGCTGCATGGCCTTCTTGATGACGATGCGGTCCAGTGATGAGACCACACCGAGTCGCTGGGCCAACGGCATGAAGACACCGGCACTTATGACGTGNCCATCTTCCCTGATAACACGGGAAAAGATTTCGCGATGCAGGAACTCTTCACGGTTAGCAGTCTTGACGACGGTCTGTGCATACAGTGTCAGATCTTCATTCTTCAGTACTTCATCCAGTGTTTCTCGCCATTCTTCCTTGCCCTGTGGCGCCTTATCGTCGACATCAGACAGACTGCCGAAGCTCCATCGATTGGCTCCTTCTTCCTGGGCCTTGCGCAGCATGTTGTCGGCCTCGGACAACAGAGCACCGAGAGTTGCCGATTGTGTGTACAAAACGCCACCGATATGGCCGACGTTCTCAGTCAGTGCCAGATTCTCACTGGCAATATGATGGAAGCCTTCCATGATGTCTGAGGCGACACCTTCTGCCACACTGGGTGTAACGTCCGGCATGAAGATGCCAAAATCTCCACCACCAAAACGGGCCAGTGCAATTTTTCCGTATGGCCGGGTCGCGTTATCCAGAAGCTCCGCAACACGTTGCACCAGCGTATCACCAGCCTGATAGCCCTTTTCCTTGTTGACGACCTGTAAATTGTGTACCTGGACAAGCAGCAGAGCACCCTTGATATTGGCATCCTTGCGTTCGAGACGGGGCTTGACCTGACCATCGAAGAAACGGCGATTACCCAGGCCGGTCAATTCATCGCGGTAGGCCTGCTTCTGCAGGCGCTCGGCAACGGCCGCCTGCTTCTCGAACATGGACCTGACCTTGTTTGTCATCTGGTTCATCGCCAGTACGACACTGCGCAATTCTCGCGTGCGGGGAATGGTTTCCTGGATGATGTACTGGCGTTTGCTAAGTGCTTCTGCCTGCTGCTCGACGCGCCGCAGGGGCTTGAGCAGGAAGCGTATGCCCATGCCGCCTAATATTGCCACCATGAGTCCCATCAAAATAAACCATATAGTCATCATCTTTGCGATGTTCCAGAACTCCTTGTACGCATAGCCTGGATTACTCTCAACATAGACTTCTCCAGCCTGGATCCAGCCTGCTGTGAGGGATGAAGTTGCACTCGGCGAACCCAACGGGACAAAGTTGATGAACCACTCTGGAACACCGTCGACTTTAATCTCGCGGTCCCTTATTACCTTTTCATTCCCTTCAATGTCAGTAACACGCATGGTTTTATAGTAACCACGGTCAAACACGACATTCATCATGGTATCCACTGTTGCATAATCCCCTTCAGCGACATGCGGGACGATAGACAATCCAAAAGACGTCGCCGTATCCTGGGCATGCGATGCCAGCTGCTCGGCCAGGAATGTCCGTGTGCCCTGGATAAGAGCCACCCACGTCCCTGCGAATAAAAGGAAAAAAAGAATTAGCGTGAAGATCAGTAATTGTCTGAATAAAGTCATGATGTGATCCCGTGTGCCTGAGTTATATACCTAGTTAGCCGCCCATCCTGGACTCAAGATCTTTCCAGAGTTTAACTTTGTCGCTGCCGCCAATAAACTTGCCTTTGCCACGCTGCTTGGCTGTCCACAACCCTCCACCATTGAAACTGTATACAGGAAGCAGGTCAGTACGTTCGGTTGCCGGTAATATTTCACCATTCAGATTATCCAGTACAAGTGGAATGGCTCCAGGCTTTTCATAGTAGGTCAACACCATGTGTGCCTGATCAAGCTGGAGTGCCTTGACGTAAGTGATCAGTAATTTTTCTTCCGAAACGCCCAACGCTTTCAGGGTGAAATATTTGGCGATGGAAAAGTCTTCACAATCACCACCCTGACTTGCAAGTGTTTCTACTGGGGTTGCCCAGTAATCTTCTTTGTGCCAATGGTCGATGTCGTTGATGAACTGGGTATTATTATTGAAAAAGTCATTTACCTTTTTGAGTTTTTCGAGATCGTCTTTACTTTCATCTGTGCTGACCAGTTGCTGCCAGGTCTCGATACGGGTTATGGCTTCGGATCCATATTTCTTTTCTACCTTGTCCAGTGTTTGCTGGTCGACCTTGATGGCCTGTTTGGCGGGTACCTGCGATGCAATGAGCACCAGCAGCAATATTCCTGCAATCCTGGAAGACTGAGATAACTTTGATATGAATGGCTGACTGATTTGCATTGTGGACGATCAATAGCAAAATCTCATGGGCCAGAACGACGTGACCCCGGCATTACCCGGGGTCACGTGATCTAAAGCCTGAAAGCGGATACCTCTAACTCAACCCGGACCCATTTTCTTTTCCTGAGGTGCTGGTGCTGCCTCTTCCTTGACCTCTACAGCTTCCTGTTCAGCCGCTGACTCACTCTCATCATTCTCAAGATAAGCCTGCTGTGGGTACTGAAGTCCGAGTGCCGGTACGAGGCTGCCCAGACCATCCAGTATGCGGTATTGAGCAAGATTCTTTTCTGTCTGTGCCTTGTACAGTTCTTCTCTCGCGTTAATCAACTCCGCTTCAGAATCAAGCACGTCGAGCAGGGTGCGCTGGCCGATGTTCCACTGTTTGCCATAGGCCTCTGTTGTCCTGCGAGCGGACGTTACCCGGTTCTCGAGGAACTGGAGACGGTCCAGAGTAGCCTGATAAGAAGCCCAGGAAAGGCGTACACTTTCGATAACCTGACGATAGGCGTTGTTGCGAATTTCTTTGGCCTCATCGATCTGGAAAGCAGTCTCTTTCTTGCGCGCATTGTCCCGCATGCCGTTGAACAGGTTCCAGCGCAAACGCAGGAAGGCAGTCCATGACTCTTGCTCATCCAGAGTCTGGTTAACCTGAACTTCATCTTCCCACAGCTTGTCCAGTTCAAAATCAAATACCGGATAATACGGCGCTTTTGCGATATCGTACTGAGCTTCACGCGCCTCAACGTCGTAGTTTGTTGATTTCAATCTTGGATGCTGCTCAACAGCCAGACGTTCGGCCTCTTCAAGATTAGCCGGCATCATTTCATCTTGAGGCTTCGGCGTTACAAGGTCCTTTGGGATATGCCCTACAACTGACTGGTAGGTGGTTTGGGCATCAATCAGGTTGGCGCCCGTGTTGACAACATTGGCCTGTGCCAGAGACAACCGGCTCTCGACCTGATCCAGATCTGCCTTGCGCGAGACACCCGATCCGCTGCGCAGCTTGATCTGGTCCAGGATGCGTTTGTGAATAACGAGGTTTTCGTCTGCCAGGCCAACTATTTGCTGCTTCAGCAGGACATTAAGATAGGCCGTGGAAGCCTGCAAGGTCGAATTATCGGCAGCATCTCGAACCTGGTAGGCCGATGAACTCACGTGCGCCTTGGTGCGGCGAACATTGTTTTTGGTAGCAAAACCGGTGAATAGGTTCTGGCGTAAACCAAGGCGGTATATACGCGGATCCAGATCGACGCCATCCGGCTTCTGGAATTCCTGTACACCGGCGCCGGCTTCAAAATCAATCTTGGGGAAGTAATCTGCTCGCGCCTGGCGCACGATTTCGTCACGAACACCACGGTTTGCCGAGACAGCTCTTAGTTCCGGATTTGTTTCGAGTAGGACTTGCACTGCTTCCTGCAGTGTTTCAGCCCGGGCCGTACTCGCACCCACGGTGAGTAATACCGCTGCTGAGGATACGGCTATAAAACGATAACTTCTGCTCATTTTCAATCTCCCGTTCATTATTATGACTGCTATGAGATTGCTTCGAACCGGAAGCCTTTGGGGGTGTGAATCCCCTTTGATTCTTCATACCGAATTCCAAAGCACCCCTGAATCACCTGTATCCAAGCCACTAACTGTACCGACAATATTACAGGTGTTTCGATGTGACTAGTGAGATATTTACACCTGTAATAGTGAAAAATCAACAATATAAGACAGATTCTTTATCGGTTGTATGAAAAAAAGCATTCACGTTTCCCAGGGGCGCCTCCACATGTAGTATATGAGCGCCCCGTATTCGGCCAGCAGCTGGCGAATCTGACGCCCATCTGTCCACCAGCTGTCCGGATCGAAAGGATCAGAATCCGCTGCGCTTGCATAGATGCCGTCCTGTCGTTTGAGTACTTTCTGCCAGACATATAAGGCCCGGCGAGTATGAAATTTACTCGTTGTGATTATCACAGTGCCTACATTGTGTTCAATCAATACGGGTATGATGCCCTGTGCCTCACTGACAGTATCGAAAGCATCTTCAACACTCACAGTCAAAACACGATCTCTGGGGACACCCAGCATTTCCAGAATGCGCAGACTATCCTCGTACCATGGTGCTGCGCGTTTGAATCCCTGTTGTTCAAGTTTTCGCAGCACATCAGTCTTGCGATTACCGTCAATCAGGACATACTCAACCCGCTTGTCTCTGTACAGGCGTGCAGCCTGAATAAGACGCGGCGGGTAATCAACACCCGTTGCCAGCACAATTGCCACATCCGCAGTGGCAGAAGCATCGTCTTCTACCAGAGCCTCCCCAAGCGCCCCCAGCCACTCGCTGTGAAAATAGAACAGTGCGCAAAATAACAACAGCAGCAGTATTAGTAATTTACGCATATGAATAGTGTGAAAGTTAATGATTTTCGACGGCCAAGGTGCGAAAATTTAATTATCGCATGACATCTACTAAGAAAAAAAACGGAACACTGTGTATTAGCTACCACGATACCAGCGACCCACTGGCACTGCCCGATGAGCACACCCTTGCAGTGGTGTCCTATGGCGAAAACTCCAGTATTGATGCCCATGACGAGCGACGCCTGACGGTTGGCCTGCCGATACTTCATGGTAGTCAGACACACGAAGTATGGCGCAGCGACCAACCCATCGATGCGGGCTGGTCGGGGGACATCAGCTATCGTTGCACTGACAAACTGCTGTTCGGCCAGGTATTGCTTGATGATTCCGAACATGTAGACATGGAAGGCCTGACGCGCCACATATACGAACGCATCCTGTTATTACAGAAAGCGAAGAATTATCCGCACATGCTGCGTATCTGGAATTACTTTCCCTCGATCAACCGGNATGCGAACGGTCTGGAGCGCTACCGGTCATTCTGTGTTGGGCGCCACCAGGCAATCGACACCTCATCAGGTTATGAACAGCACCTGCCATCAGCCAGTGCTATCGGCACCCGTTGCGATAAAACACTGGTCTACTTTCTCGCCTCGCGGGACCCGGGTGTACAAATTGAAAATCCGAGGCAGGTCAGTGCTTTTGAATACCCGGATCATTACAGCCCCAAAAGTCCGGCATTTTCACGCGCTGTGCTGGCACAGTGGAATGACAGCATCCACCTTTATGTTTCCGGGACTGCCAGCATCATTGGCCATGAAACCCATCACAAGCATGACTACCTCCGCCAGCTTGGTGAGTGCCTGAACAATATTGACGCACTAATCAGAAAATCACGCGAAGAAACAGATAGTGATATCCACAGCTCGGCTGACTTATCCGGGATCAAGGTGTATCTACGTCACCCTGAGTACCTGGAGCATGCCATGAACTATATCAGCGACCGGCTGGGAGACAATACACCGGTGGTCTATTTACGCGGCGATATATGCCGTAATGATCTATTGCTGGAGGTTGAGGGGCTGTATTCGAGTTGTTAAAAACTCCGCCCTTGTGGGAGGCGCGCCTCCCACAGGGTTCAACTCCTGATTGAATCTCTGCAATTATTGATTGCCGCCTTCACCTGCTCAGGCGCCGTCCCACCGATGTGATTACGCGCTGCCACTGAACCTTCCAGCGTCAGAACATCGAATACATCTTCTTCAATGGCCTTACTGAATACCTGTAACTCAGCTAACTTCATATCAGACAAATCGCAGTCCTTCTGTTCGGCTGCCTTGACGGCATTACCGACAACCTCATGCGCATCACGAAAAGGCACGCCTTTTCTGACAAGATAATCTGCCAGGTCGGTTGCGGTGGAAAACCCCCGTTTGGCTGCATCGTACATGGCGTCACGACGCACCGATACCTGCGGCATCATGCCTGCGAAGATGCGCACGGCAGCGATGACCGTGTCCAAAGTATCGAACAACGGCTCCTTGTCTTCCTGGTTATCGCGGTTATACGCAAGCGGCTGCCCTTTCATGATCGTCAGTAAAGAGACGAGGTTGCCTAACACGCGCCCGCTCTTGCCACGGGTCAACTCGGCGACATCAGGATTCTTCTTTTGCGGCATGATGGATGAGCCGGTGCAATAGGTGTCACTGATGTCTATGAAACCGAACTGTGCGGAAGACCAGAGTATGAGTTCCTCGGACATGCGCGATAGATGCATCATCACGAGGCTGGCAGCCGCCATGAACTCGATCGCGAAATCCCTGTCCGAGACAGCATCCAGAGAATTGGTCGACGGAGCATCGAAACCCAGCATGTCGGCCGTGTAATCACGGTCAATTGGAAATGTTGTGCCCGCTAAAGCGGCAGAGCCGAGCGGCATGATGTTCATGCGCGACAGGCAGTCCTGCATACGACTCATATCACGCCTGAGCATTTCCACCCAGGCCAGCATGTGATGGCCAAACGTCACCGGTTGCGCCACCTGCAGATGGGTGAATCCTGGCATGATGGTGTCGTATTCCCGTTCTGCCATATCCAGCAATGCCTCAACAAGAGACATTAGATGCCTGTCCAGTTCGCTGATGCCTTCACGCAGATACAGGCGAATATCAGTGGCAACCTGGTCGTTGCGTGAACGACCGGTGTGCAGTTTCTTGCCGGCTTCTCCGATGCGCTCCGTGAGTCGCGCCTCGATATTCATATGCACATCTTCGAGGGTGTCAGACCAGTCGAACTCACCTTTTTCGATATCTGCCAGTATTTCGTCGAGTCCATTGAGGATGGCATCGCGCTCTGCAGTGCTCAGCACATTTACGTGTGCCAGCATGCTGGCATGTGCCTTTGATCCCTCTATGTCGACCTTGTACAACCTGCGATCGAACGAGATGGATTCTGTGTACAACTCCACAAGTTCATCAGTCGCCCCGCTGAAGCGCCCCTTCCAGGGCTTAGCCTGTTTGCTGGTCATGCTGCGTTCCTCATTTGCGCAAGGGTGAGATTATAGCGGATATTTAAGGAGCCTCTGAACAAGTCATGGCTGAATATTTTGAATCTCAATTTATCTCACCCAGACTTATTCAGAGACTCCTTAGACCGTTCATCTGCCAACCCGGTCAGATCGTCAGTGAATCTTTTACAGGCACTAATACGACTGCTACTTTGTTAATCATTGTTGGACATTGTTCTGACAAACCAGTCTGGTTATCCCTCATCTGATACACCCCCAACCTCTGGACTGGACATACTTTAAACCCCTCTTGCGAGGGGTTTTTTTCTTTTCTGCCTGCTATGCTTTAAATTCATTCTCAGAGATCAGCCGATGCAGAACACAAGCAAAACGAGTACAACTCAAAAACACGCTGTCAGGCTGGATTTCGGTAAAGATATCAGCACGCTGCTTTATATAGCAGCACTGCTTGTCATACTGCTGCTAACCCTGTTCAGCCTGCCCGGCATGGCAACAACACATATCCCTTTTCTGAGCATGTTGCTGGGTGCGATAGTAATAATCGCCATGCTCAGCAGTCTAGTACTTAAAATATCTGCTCAATCGCTTAACAGCATGCCTGCCAGAGAAAGTGCAGCATACGCCTTTACGATGCTGATGCTTATCGCAACAGGCGTTTTTCTGACTGTCGGATTTGCAGGCCAGAAATCTGGATTGCTGGAAACACAAAGCGTCGATATCCATCTCATTCATCTCGCGCAGGCACTGGTTGCCAGTGCAATTTGCTTCGCGGTCATTCTACGTCTTGTGTACCTGAAAGGTATCGAACAAAGTGCCCATAAAGACAGTCGCAGCGCCAATCTTCAGGCACTGCAGTCACGAATACGGCCACATTTCATGTTCAACAGCATGAATTCGATTGCCAGTCTCATCCGTAAGAATCCAGCCGATGCAGAACATGCCCTCATCGACCTGGCTGACCTGATACGCGTACAGATGGCTGATGCCCGCAAGCTGGTTCCATTGACCGCAGAGACCGAAACCTGTGAGCAATACCTTTCCATTGAAAAGCTTCGGCTTGGCGACCGACTTGAGGTGCACTGGCAAATTGATGACATCCCGAAAGGCTGCCAGATACCTTCCCTGACGCTGCAACCCTTGCTGGAAAATGCCGTCTACCATGGCATCGAACCAAATTTTGGGGGTGGAATGATTGATATTCACTACCGACACAAGAATAATAAGGTCTATGTCAGCATCCGCAATCCTGTTCCAGAAATAGGGGATGCACCACATCGCAAGGGCAACAAGATCGCTATGCAGAACATACGCGAACGCCTTGCACGCCATTACGGCAAAGAGGCCTATCTGACCGCAGATACAAAGGCAGGCATCTATTGCACCAGACTTTGCATTCCGGTTGTAACCGGCTGAGGGACTAAACATTTTGCAACCGGCACTGATCAAAAATGATTTCCTGCCGGATTTCTGTAACGGCCAGACGGTATTCAATGCCGTGCTGCTGGCCGAATCCCTTGCCCTGATCCTGACCATCGTTGGCAAACAGATCACCGGCGATCTGTTCCGCGATTTGCTGCTGGTTTCGCTGTTTGTCCAGTGGATTGCCATCTTCAGCCTGGCAGTGCTGTGTTATCTGCGACCCTGGCTAAATCGCCTGACACCATTGCGCGCTGGCATCATTGCCTACCTGCTACTGGTTGGCATTACCCTGCTGTGCGGTGAACTGGCGATGTGGGTGCTGTGGGCCGTTGGCAGCAATCCGGTACTGCATCCGGAATGGTACCGCTACTTTCAGCTGCAGAACCTCGCTCTTGCGGTCATCATCGACGGACTTGCCCTGCACTATTTCCTGTCCCGCCACCAGCTCAAGCTGTCCACCGCTGCTGAAGCCCGGGCCCGCATGCAGGTCATGCAATACCGCCTGAGGCCCTACTTCCTGTTCAACAGCATGAACATTATCGCCAGCCTGACACGCTCTTCCCCCAGTCAGGCAGAAGAGGCAACCGAAGATCTGGCTGACCTGTTTCGGCTAATGCTCGACGAGAAGAAATCACTGATCCCCGTCAACAAAGAAATGTCCGTGGCAAGCAAGTACATCAGGCTGGAAAAGATGCGCTTCGACAACCGGTTAACTGATACCTGGAAAACCGAGCATTTCCCGCTGCATGCCAGGATGCCAGTGCTCATGCTGCAGCTAGTGCTGGAAATCGCCATCCGCCAGAGCCTTGAAAAGA
>JGI24024J18818_10000804_pt1 | contig 12546 bp, 12 predicted proteins | sample Cruoilmetagenom2_FD_18818 | JGI IMG/M metagenome (IMG submission 18818) | reverse complement strand
ACAACACGACCTTTTTCCANNTGTCTTCTTGCACGACGTACAATAAATGCTTCACCTACCTCTTTCATATCGATAGCAGACTGAAGTCTTGCTTCAAGACCTGTATACTCAAGGGCCTCTTGGATCGCTACACCGTTGATCACAGTTGCAAGCATACCCATATAATCACCAGAGGTTCTTTTGATGATACCGTCAGCAGCAGCAGATACACCACGGACAATATTACCACCACCCACAACAATAGCAACTTCAACGCCTGCATCTACAAGCTCTTTGATCTCACTTGCAATAAAATTAAGAATTTTGGTATCAATACCATACCCTTCATCACCAGCCAACGCTTCACCAGAAAATTTTACCAATACTCTTTTTATCACAAAAATACCTTTATATAATTTCGCGATTATATCCAAATGTGGTTTATGAGGGGGTTAAACCTTACACATATAAATAACGCTTGATCTTTTTGGTAGGGGTTTTAATAAACTCTTCACGCTGTTCAATCACTTTTTTAATACGAGAAAAACTTGAAATATTTTTATTGACTTCTATACGGATCTCTTCAAGAAGTTCTGCCACTTTTGCATGGGTTTTTGTCTCGGACTTGTGTTTTATACCAAGAATATCATCAAGCTTGTCATAGTCTAAATAAATACGTGCGGTCAACACTCCTTCATTATCAAGTACAAGTGAATCTGCAACAAAATTGTGCGCATTAATAGCCGCCTCTATCTGTTCAGGATATATATTTTCACCAGAAGATCCTACAATGATATTTTTGGCACGACCAGACATAAAGAAGTAACCATCTTCATCTAAGTATCCAATATCTTCAGTATTGAACCATCCATCTTCATCCATAACTTCAGCAGTCTTTTCCGGATCTTTATAATACCCCATCATAATATTCGGACCTTTAGCCCAAAGTGTACCGACACCCTCTTCATTTTTATCTCTCAGTTCCAGTTTTGTACCTGGGATCACAGGACCTATGGCTTTATATTTCGTTACTGTAGGATTCGTCCCTGCAAGAAAAGGTGCTGTCTCAGTTAATCCATAACCAATACAGTAAGGAAATTCAGCTTCACGCAGAAACTTCTCAACTGTAGGAGAAACAGCTGCCCCGCCTATGCCAAAGAAACGCACTTTCCCACCAAATGATTCAAGAAGTTTTTTACCTGCAATTTTATTGAGTTTTTTACGAACATAAGGAATTGCATAGAGCATTTTAATCAGCAGATTCTTTTGAAAATTAGGCAAGATCTTATTTTTATAGATCTTCTCTATGACCAATGGTACAGTAATTATAAAATCCGGTTTCACAGATGCCATTGCTTTAAGCAGAATGGTTGGTGTTGGCGGTTTTTGGATGTAGTGGATAGATGCACCATTCAAAACAGGGATCACCATACCAACAGTACATTCATAAGTATGTGCAAGAGGCAAAATGGAGAGGAAACGGTCTTCTTTATAAATATCTACCACCAATTGTGAAGCTGTGGCATCAAAGGTAATATTTTTATGACTTAACATTACACCTTTGGAACTCCCCGTAGTACCTGAAGTATAAATGATCGCAGCAAGATCATCTTCCTGAATCATATGCGCCTGTTCCTCTTTTTTTTCTTTACCTATCTTCTCCATAGCTTTGTTCAAATGTTCTCCACCCTTTTGAATGACTTTATCCATTTTAGAAGGTGTTGAAAGTTTTTTAAGAATATGAAGTTTATCCAGGATCACAAGCAGATTCATAGCAGGTGGTTGTGTCTCATCTAACATGGTTTCAAATAGTTTTTGTGAAATAAAAGCTGCTTTACACTCTGCATGTACAGCAATATGCATCGCTTCTGATGCATGAAAGTCCGGCAATATAGGTACAATGACCGCACCCATCGTTGTTACCGCAAAATAGACAGCAGACCAGTTTGGCATATTTTCACCGTACAGTGCAACTCTGTCCCCGGGTTTGATACCGTATTCACGTAACATTTCCTGAATGATCTCGACATTTTGACCAAGCTGCTTATAGGTAATAGGTTCATCATCAACAAATTGGACAACGGGGCAATTTACATAAGTTTTAACACTGTAATCAAACAGTGCCTTAAGTGTTAACTCCGGTAATTTTATAAATTCCTTATCCATAAATATGCCTTTTAAAAAATGATATTTACAATAATACCATTTTTAAATTCTGATTAACTTCAATGGGTTTATATGTTTAGAGTTTTTTGTTGCCTGAAACATTAGTTTACTTGAAACCTTTCCAATTACATACCCTTTTTTAATTTTACGGCCTGTTTTTATGTTTGGTGCTATTTTGGAAAGTCCGGCATAAACTGTATGTATTTTGCCGCTGTGTGCAACAACAACAACTTTACCGAGCATAGAGCTTTTCCCTGCAAACACCACTTTACCGTTCAATACATTTTGTACTTTTGTATTGGAAGTTGCTTTCAGCGTAATAGATTCATTAAAAATTTTTATCTTGTAGATAGGATCAACATAGGTACCAAATTTTTTGATAAGTTTTGCACCGGAAAGAGGGGAAATGGTTTTCCCTCCTCTATAGGCGTATGTTTTCGTTTTTTTATATGAAGAGTTAACTGTTCTGACTCTCTCACTCTGTTTATAGGCTTTCTTTTTAACCTGTTCTACTTCTTTGTCTGCTTCTTTTGCTGCCAATTTGGCTGCTTTTTTTGCCTCTTTTGTTTTAGCCTGTCTTACTGCCTCTTTCGCTTTTTTTGCTTTTGCACGTGCCAACTCTTTCTCTTTACGAATACGTCTTTTTCTCTCTTTTTCAAGGCGTATCGCTTCTTTTCTGGCAGCTGCCAGTTTACGTGCTTCTTCTACCTCTTTGGTATGTAAAATATTGAGTTTTGCCAAAGTTGCATTGAGTGCATTTTGTCTATCAGCGATTTTTCCCAGTTTTGCATTATATTTCTCTTCATCTACAGAAAGTTTTTTCAATAGTTTCTTTTTTTGCTCTTTTTTCTGAGCATAATTGTCTCGTTTTTTAATAATTCTTTTAATTTGATTTTGTGTTTTATTACGTAAGTACAATTTATCTTCTTTACGTTTTTTCAGTGTACGTATATCAGATTTCAGAGCTTCCAGCATTTTGATGTTTTGTTTTTTATACGCTTTATAGACCTCTTGTGACATAATTGATTTTCGAGTAGGGGCATGTGCCTGTTCCATCGCAAAAGTAATAGAGAACTGTTCCGACAACAAAGAGATGAACTTCTTGCGTTTTTGTTCCAACTCTTTACTTGTCTGTTCAAAATCCTGAGTCGATTGTTTCAACTCTTTTTTAAGGGAAATATACTTCTCTTCTCTTTTATTTTGATCTTTACTGAGTTCATCTATTTTCTTATCAAGAAAATCTATATCTTTTTCTGCTTTTTTTATATCTTTTGCTATCTTATCCAGCTGCCTGCTTGCTTTCTTTTTTTGAGTAGCTACAGCAGAGAGATCTTTTTTAGAACTTTTTATTTTTTTGGTAGTAGTCGTTGCACCATAAACCAATGCAATGACCACAAAGCAATAAAGAATCAAAGATCTCACTCCTGTACTCCCTTGCTTGAAAATACTACAGAATATACTGCAATAATGACAATGAGCAGTGCAGAAGCTAAAAGAATCCCTATATCAGTCATTCTGAATAACTCTTCCTGTTTTTGCATCATAATATCAATGCCGCTTGTTGCTGCCCATTGGAATTTAATGTAGAGGAAGAACAAAGAAGTTAAAAGTGTTGCTATAAATGCATCTAAAATAGCCACTTTAAAAAGAACACCTGATCTTAACATCAAAGGAGCACCGAATATCTCCATGACCTGCATACGCTCTTTATGTGCATATTTCCATATCTCCATCTGTTTTATGATGAGAAAAAGACTTACAATACCCATAAAACCTATAAAGAGTTTCAAAGTGAATTTAATAAAAGCAAACAGTTTATATGCTGAGCTGTAAGAGCTTCCGAATGTTTCCACTTTTTTAACATTTTTATCTGCTTCAAGATCACTTTTGATCTTCTCTAGACCTGTTGTATGTATGTAAGAGTCCAGCCCTACATTATAGAAGTATGGCAAGGCATCAAGTATCTCTTTTGTGGTACTTTTACTGATTCCTTTTGCAACATCAGAAACAATATCTTCTCTTTTAATATTTTTACTGCTGTCAATATGGATGTTCAGTGCTTTAAAGTCTGATAGTGTTGCCGGTTTCTTTGTGACAACAAGCATAGAGTAACCCTCTTTAAGACCCTTTTCATACGAATCAGTCGTTCTGTCAAATACAAGAAAGAACTCTATTCCAAGCAAGATCGCTATAAGCGGCAGAATGAACATAAGGTGATTTTTAATGAACTTCATATACACCCTTGCTCTCAATGATCAAATGTCTGTATGGCAAAGAGAAGATCGTTGGAATTTTGTGTGTTACGACCAATACTGTTGTTTCAAGTTGCTGACATGCATTTTCCATAAGATCCCAGATCACATTTGACGAGTAATCATCCAGGTTACCTGTAGGCTCATCTGCCAGTATCACAACAGGGTTTTTTGCCAATGCCCGTGCTACACCGACACGCTGTTGCTCACCACCGCTTAACTCCATAGGATATTTATCAGAATGTTCAGAAAGTTTGACATGTTTGAGCAGTCTTTGTGCCTGTGTATTTTGCACATCTACCGAGTACCCTGCTATCATTAAAGGCAAAACTACATTTTTTGCAACAGTCCACTCATTAACCAGTTTATAGTCTTGAAAAATGATCCCCATATGTGTTCTGAGTTCCTGAAGTTTACTTTGACGTACATTCGCCAGATCAAGTCCACCAACAATAAGGTTCCCTTCCCTTGGTATAAGTTGTCCGTAAAGTGCTTTTAAGAGTGTTGATTTACCGGAACCACTTGGTCCAGTTATGAAAACGAACTCTCCTTTTTTAATGTTGAAATTTGCATCTTTAATGATCTCTTTTGCACCATTGTCATACGCAAGTGTAAGATGTGACGCATTTATTACGTTAGACATTATCTAATAACTCCATTATTTTTTTATGTGCTTCATAGTTAACAGTTGTTTTTACCGGTTCCGATACAAAGTATCTGCAGCCATCCTTACGCAATAAAATATATTTATGTTCCGGTCTGTCAAAACTTCCAAATGCACACTTCACTAAAAGTCTATCTTCACCAATTTTATACATACGTTCAAAGTGTACAAAATATCCATCAAAAACTTGTGGTTTTTTTGCCAATGCGTTTTCTAAACCTTCTTGATATTTTACAGTATTAAAATTAAAATCTATATTCAATCTTTTAGCCTCTGATGTTTCTTTGCATTTAACGTAAACATCATAAATATCTTTTTCCTGCTTGATCCATCTTGCTTCATATTTGCTAGTAACTTCCAATGCTTCATTTTTACGTATCTCTACCTCTGTTTTAGGTACAGCAAAAAAAGTCTCCAGTGAGTACCAGAAGTAATTATCACTGTCCGTACGCAGTTCCAGTCTTCCCTCTTCTCTAAGAACTCTCATTGATTCATCAAGAAAAGAGGGGCTGATCACACGTCTATGAGGTTTTTTATCCCAAGGTACAGGGAAATGGACAAAAATCTGTTCACAAACGTTAGAAGGCAACATTTCTAAAAAGAGTCTGGCATCATAATTTACTACCCAAATATTATCAATCCCCTGCAACTCAATCTGCTTGAGTACCTGTTGTGCTGAAGGTGTATGTATCTCTAAACCAATAAAAAGTGTATCTGGGTTTTTTTGCGCTTGATGAATCAAATGTCTGCCTGATCCAAAACCTACCTCAACAGATATTTTATCTTTGGTATATTCTATATTTTCAAAATCTTCTATTTTTTTAAAATATTCTGAGGAGAGTGCAGCTTTGGTATTTGAAATGGCAATGTTTGAACCTTGTATCTTAAGATCCAACTCTTTAGAAACTTTATCAAGAGCTTCTTTTAAAAGGTTAACTTTTAAAGGTCTTGTTACTTTGTCATATTTTACAAGTGTAGCTTTTTCATCAGGTTTGATCTGCAGTAAAAACTCTTCACCGCCATGTTCTACACCAATAATTTCATCATTGCTTGTCAGTGAAGTGGCTCTAAAAGTAAACATTGTACTTTGAGCAATTTTTTTATCTATAGTAGCGGTATCAAAGGGAGTAACTTTTAAATGTGGCATGAGTATCCTGTTTTATATAATTGAACCTACTCTATTTCATAAAACCGGAACCAAGTGTAAGAGGATCGATCTTTTCATCAATTTCATCTTGATCAAAATATTTTGTCATATAGGTTTTCATATCATCAAAAAGCGGGGCTGTGAACTCCATTCTTTCACCACTGATCGGGTGGACTAAATATAGTAGATATGCATGTAGATTAACTCGTGATATTTTATCTCTTTTGGTCTTAAAACCATATAAGTCATCACCTAAAATATGCCGTCCCAAAATATTAAGATGTACACGTATCTGGTGTGTTCTTCCCGTAAAAAGTTTAGCAGCGATCAACTCTACACCATGTGCAGATGTCAAAAGCTTTTTAAACGCAGTTTTTGCAGATTTCCCATGAGGCACAACATCCATTTTTAGTCTATTGTTCGGGTTACGACCTATTGGCTTATCTACCACAATATCATCTTTCAAAGGACAGTCGATCAAAGCAAGATAATAACGTCCCATACTCTTATCCTGCAACTGTTCACTCAGCATTTCATGTACTTTATTGTCTTTGGCAACTACCAAGGCACCAGTAGTCTCTTTATCGATCCGGTGAACAATACCATGACGCTCCTCACCAGATATCGTTGAGAGAGAAATACCTTTTTTCACCAACCAGTCAACAAGTGTAGCCTCTTTAACAGATGGAGCAGGATGCACTACCAGACCGGAAGGTTTATTAATGACCAAAAGGTATTCATCTTCATAAAGTATCTGCACATCAAAGTCTATCTCAACAGGTTCACGTTTCTCAGCCTTTTTAAATTCATAAGTGATCTCATCACCTTGACTTACTTTAAAACTGGTCTTAGTTACAGTTTTACCATTAACAGCTACAAGCCCGTCTTTAACAAGCTTCTCTACTTGATTACGACTAACGTTTAATTCAGATGCTAATATCTTGTCTATACGTCCAGCCAAATTGACTATAAATTCTTCACTCTTCACTCTTCACTCTTCACTCTTCACTTCTATATCGTCTCTATCCCAACGCTCAGGATCTAAGAAAGTATCATCATGTATATGTTTAAATGAAGCTTTGAACATTTTGAAAATATCCTTATTGTCAGATTCCAATCCTGCCAGCCACTCTTTTGTTGAAGCTCTGGCATGAGGCATTTTTACATCTTTCAGCATTGCCGGACAGGCTTCATCACCTATGACTTGCAGGCTATTGTCTTCTGCAAAGCCTCTTAGTTGAGACTCTCTTACCTGAATAAGTGGTCGTATAAGGTGGAAGCCTCTGCTTGTTTTATATATAGGTGCCAAAGCTCTCATGCTTCCATTGTAAAACATATTCATAAAGAAGCTCTCTACTGTGTCATCAAAGTGATGACCCAATGCCACTTTGGTGAAATTACCTTCTTCAGCAAATGTATAAAGTGCGCCTCTTCTCATGCGTGAAAAGTAAGAACAGAAAGAGGAATTCTCGCGTATGGCATCATGTGAAATTTCAAAGATATTTGTATCATACACTGTATGTTTAATGCCATACTCTTCACAATGTTTGCCCAAAAAGTCATAATGCTCATCCGGCATACCGTATTTAATGGTACAAGCTTCAAATTCAAAGTTGAAGGGTGCATGGCGTTGAATATGTTTCATGGCATGCACCAAAGCCAGTGAGTCTTTTCCGCCACTAAGCCCCACAAGGATCTTGTCACCTTCACCTATAAGTCTGAACTCGGCATTGGTCTTGCCAATGACTTTAAGGAGTTTTTTACTCATCGGTATGCTTTTACTATACTCTCTTCTTCTATTATTTTCCACTTTTCTCTCTTTTACTTCTCTATTTTTTCAACCATAGACAAAATAAAGTCAGCAGATATTTTTGCAGAACTCTCTAAAAACTCATCAAAATTAAAACTAGCATCCATATCTGCAGAGTCTGAAATGGCACGTAATATGAAAAATGGTACATTTAGTGATGAGCAAACCACCGCCACAGAGGCACCTTCCATCTCCAAAGCATCTGCTTTAAAAGTAGCCCCTATCCAGTTTTTACGCTCTTCATTGGCTACAAACTGGTCACCTGTAGCTATGACACCCTCTTTAAGTGTCAAACCTTTCTCTTTTGCAACATCTTTTGCAACGTTTCTCAATGTCTCATCTGTCGGAATAGTTACTTCACCTTCAGGCACATAACCAAAAGGATGTCCAAATGCAGTAATATCCAGGTCATGCTGACAAAGGCCGTCTGCAATGATAAGATCACCGATCTTAAGTTCATCAGAGATGGCACCTGCTACACCGGAAAAAAGAAGTTTATCACAGCCGAATTTTTCTATAAGTATTGTTGAAGTAAGTGCTGCAAAAACTTTACCTATTTTTGAATATGCAACTACAACTTCTTTGCCGTTGTAAGTACCTTCATAATATTTATTCGCAGCATAAACCGTCTCTTTTAAATTTTTTAATTTACCAATGATCGGTTCTATCTCTTCGGGCATTGCACCCATGATCGCTATTTTACTCATTATTAACCTAATTTACTTATTTCATCAATGGCTATAGCCAATGATTCCATATCTGAAACTACGAAGTGAGGTTTTTTTGTTGCTCTTCTATTCAAACCTTTAAGTACACCACCGTGACCAAACTCAACATAACAGTCAACAGAGTCATCAAAATCAGCAATAGACTGTTTATATAGTACAGGAGATACCAACTGCTTAGGAAGCAGATCCAATGCTTCCTCTTTTGTATTATATGTTTTAGCCGTTACGTTTGAAACAACCGGTGCTATAAATTCATCTTTTAGCATCTCTGTGAGTTTCTCTGCTAATGGTGCAGTAGCAGACTCAAGAAGAGGACAGTGACTCGCCACTGACATATTTAGCAGCATTGCTCTTTTTGCTTTAGCTTCTTTTAAAATAGGTGCCAATAACTCAAGATCCGGCTTGATCCCTGCAATGACTATTTGTCCCGCAGCATTGTAGTTTACCGGCCAAACTTTCATCCCGGCTTCTCTTTGTGCATTACAGATCTCTTCAACAACTTCATCATCAAGACCAAGAGATACCATCATCCCTACATCCTGACCGGCACAGGCTTCAGCCATAAGCTTACCACGAAGATTTACCAATTCAACTGCATCTATGGCATCTATAGCACCCACACTCACCAATGCTGAAAATTCACCCAAAGAGTGCCCTAAAGCATATACCGGCTTGATCGGCATCTCGTCTTCAAACAATTTATGTGCTATTGAAGATACAAGTAAAATAGCCGGTTGAGTAAACTCTGTTTTTTCAAGATCATCATTTTCTGTAAAAAGCAGTGCTTCAAAATCAATACTTGTTCTTTTTGTAGCATCAGCTACCATCTGTTTAGCTACATCTGAGTTGTTAAAAAAGTCTTGTCCCATCCCAACAGCTTGAGATCCCTGACCTGGAAATAAAAATGCACATTTGATTGACATACGAGTCCTTTTAAATTGATCACATAAGTGACCTTAAATATTTATTGTATTTTACCATGTTAAAATTAACTGCTCAACACAGAATGCACAGATAAAAGCTAATATTTTTCAAGTGAGGATCAGTAAAGATGATTTTGAGGTTTATTTAGAGGTCTGATTTAAATAATTCTTTATTTCTGCAATCAGTTTTGTCAGTTCCAAATGGTATTTATTGGTATAAACAGGTAACATATCGAGTTTATCATAGACAAAAAGGAGCCCAACCTGATTGGCAAAATTTGACATACTTTCTGCTCCTATTGTCTTTGTTTGTTTTTCCAGATCTATACAAAATTCTTTGATCTGCCATGTCTGTTTTTCATTGACAACCTGCCTAAAATATCTATCTGAACCGGTAAAAATATCTAAGAATTTATTTAACTCTTTAGCATACACTAATCCAACTTTACCGGCATTTTCTTCTCCCAGTTTACTATCTAAAACAACTCTTTCAGTTTCATCTTCTTTCAGTATATTTTGATTTGATTTATTCAATATATTCTTTTGTGTAAAAATTTTTTCTTCTTTTTTAACAACTGTATTCATATACTTTGTTATATCAATAATATGCTTTGTTTCTCTCGATCTTATATCTCTACTGTCAATAGAATCCTCAAAAAGTGATATGATCAATTCATAAATAGTTTCTTGTATAACAGGTTTTATTAGGGAAGTAGATTTTATATATATTTTTTTTGCACCAGAATGTTTGGGATCCTGAAGCAGTACATATTTAATAGCTGTCTCTTTTTGCACTTTAGCTATCGTGTTTTCAAGTATATCCGTATTGAAGGCATTATCTATGACCAAGATATCATATTGAGCCATATCACTGCCTTGTTGCTTATATGCATCAACTCCTACAACAACATCATAAAGAAAATATTTAAACATCTTTTCAATGCTCGTTGCCATCTTTGAACTCTCACAGATCAATAAAACTTTTTTACCCAACATTCCTATGTCAGGCAATCTGTAATAACGTCTGTTTCCCAACTCATTTAGCTTGAAAGGTATATTAATATGTATATCTGAAGAATATTCATCTATGATCTCAGCCTCAAGCTGTTCAAGGTTTTTACTTAATCTGTTTTCTAAAAAACTTGTTATCTTTTCTTTGGAAAAATCGTTTTCTTTAATTTCAAAAGATATTGATTCCTCATATAAAAAATCTTTAGGGGCCAAGAGAGAGAGTACTATCTCTTTCTTATGGGTATTTTCAAGAACAAAAGTGAGCAGTTGAGTAAGAAGATCAGATAAAACTTCCGCATTACCTTTCAGCTCCTTTGGAACAGTTGCATCAATATCATATATAAGCTCAATATTCTTTTCATCAATAATCGTTTCCAAAGATGAAAACACAGACATCAATACAATATTAATATCAAAAAAATTCTCTATTTTATTCATATAATTTTCCACTTAAAAATAAATTATAAAGTATTTTACCATTTTTTAATTAATCATCTGTACCAGTTTAGTACCATCTATCAACTCTATATTTTTTCCCTTAACAAACTTATAACACTCCTTTGTAAAACGACTGCTTGTTACAACATATGCTTCATCTACATCATGCTCATGCATCAATCCGTACATCTCTCTAAGCACTTTAATTGTTACCATAGAATCATCATAACGTTTACACTGTACTATGGCTGATCTTTTTCGTTTTATCATTGATGTTTTATGCATCCAAATATCTACACCGCCATCTGCACCTTTTTTATCATGCCCTTTTACACTCCAACCATTATGCTCAAATAACTCCATACATAAAAGCTCAAAATCATCCCATGAAAGACGTTTGATTTTTTTTAGAGTTTTATTACGTTTTAATAAACTTTTGTTTCCTAAATTTTTAAAAAATGACATTATTTTAAATAGAAGATAGAAAAATAATATAATCAGTATAGCAATAGATTGGATTTCAAGTGTTGAATAATTAAACATAGCAGTATTATAGTTAGAATAGATGAGAGAGAGTAAAAATATGTCGAATTGTCATGTTTTTAGAAAAATACTATTTATATTCATATTTTGTTCTAGTTGGTGTTAGATTTATTTTGAGGTTTGGTGCGTAGAGAGGAAGCTTACTAATAGTAAGTGACCGAACGAAGCGCCAAACTTCAGAATGAAGATGACGCCAAATCGGACAAAAGATTAGTGTGAACAGCCGCAGCCGTCACCTTCGCCATGTGACCCACAACTCTCACCCTGTGCACCACCAACTTGCCCAGAAGCAGCTTCATCAGCTGTAGCTTCTCTTGTAGAGATAACTGTTACTGAGAACATTAAGTCTTTACCGGCCAATGGATGATTAAAGTCTACATTTACTTCTTTATCGTCAAAAGAAGTTACTGTTACNTGTACAGTTTCTCCATTTTCACCTTGACCATAAAGCGTCATACCTTCTTTAAGATCAACACCTTCAAATTGATCAANNGGAAGTACTTGTTTTGCCTCAGGATTTACTTCACCATATGCATCCGCAGCAGAAACCATAATGTCTCCGTTTTCACCCTCAGTCATNCCTACAAGTGCATTTTCAAGACCTGGGATAACATGACCTTTTCCTGTGATGAACTCTAGTGGCTCTGCACCTTTATTCGTATCTACGATCTCTGTTGTACCAGCTTCTTTTACTTCGTACTCGATCCCGACTACGCTATTTTCGATTGTAATTGTCATATTGACTCCATTTTTTATATTTTTGCTATTTTATCTAAGCAAACTTTAGTGATGCTTAGACATTAATTATTTTTATCTTATCTGCCCTGAACCATAAATTTTGAACTTATATGTGGTCAGCCCTTCTATTCCCATTGGTCCTCTTGC
>JGI24024J18818_10000803_pt1 | contig 12547 bp, 14 predicted proteins | sample Cruoilmetagenom2_FD_18818 | JGI IMG/M metagenome (IMG submission 18818) | reverse complement strand
CAGCAGGATCCTGAGAACATCAGCATCTACCCCCTTGATCAGGCAGTGGAATTCGGCGCGGCCTTTTTCAAACCATTACTGGCGGCATAGTGGTTGCCTGTGCGTTTTCTGCATCCGTTTGAGATTAGTGCTTGACCACACCGTGTTCTGACATTAATTTGTCAGCAGAATAAATAGGTAATAATACTAAAGGAGAACAAGGATGCTAAATAAAACTGCTGCAACACTTATGCTGCTGTTCCTGTCGTTGCCGGCGCTGGCCGAAGTGCAGGCTAAGGCCGTTGAGTACCGGGCTGGTGATACTGTCCTCAAAGGTTACATGGCCTGGGACGATGCCAACACGCAATCGCACCCAGGCGTCCTTGTTGTGCATGAATGGTGGGGCCACAACGACTATTCTCGCAAGCGTGCAGAGATGCTTGCAGGTCTTGGCTACACTGCCCTGGCGCTCGACATGTATGGCGATGGCAAACAGGCCAGCCACCCCGATGATGCAGGGAAATTTGCCGGTGCGATACGCAAGAACATGGATGTTGCTGAAGCCCGCTTCAATGCAGCACTGGATCTGCTGAAGCAGCAGCCCAATGTAGATAGCACGCAGCTTGCCGCAATCGGTTACTGTTTCGGTGGCGGTCTGGTGCTGGAACTGGCACGTCGAGGTCTGGATATAGATGCCGTCGCCAGTTTCCATGGGAGCCTGGGCACACAGACCCCTGCCCAGTCAGGTACTGTGAAGACACGCATAGCAGTCTTTAATGGTGCCGATGACCCCATGTCTAAGCCTGAACTGGTTAAAGCCTTCAAAGAAGAAATGGACAAGGCTGGCGTTGACTACCTGTTCGTCGACTACCCGGAGGCCAAACACGCATTTACCAATCCTGAAGCCGATGAGCTTGGAGCGAAGTTTGGTCTACCGCTGCAATATAATGCCGAGGCAGACAAAGATTCGTGGGCCAGGATGCAGGTGTTTCTGAAGGAGTCGTTTAATTGAGCATATCTCTGAAAATTATGACTACGGGGCATTAAATTAATTGTAAAAAATCCGGATATGCTTGACCAGGATTAATATAATGGCGTACAAATTTTGATACCAAAATAGAATTAATCTTCCAGTAATTGTTGCAAAAAAATATTTCCTTAAGACTCCATGAGCGAACAAATAAAACTTTCGTACTTTTCTGACGTGCTCTGTTTCTGGGCATATGCGGCACAAATACGTCTTGATGAGTTACAGGAAAAGTTTGATGAAAAAATATACATTAAACATCATTTTATTTCAGTATTTGGCAATACTGAGCAGCGGATTGGAGAGGGATGGAAAGACCGGGGTAGCTATAAAGGGTTTGCTCAACACATCACAGATACGGCTAAAACATTTCCTCATCTAAGTGTGAACCCTGATATATGGCAAAGCACAAGGCCGAAGACTTCAGCGATGAGCCACTGTTTCTTAAAAGCAGTGCAATGTCTGGAAGAAAAAGAGCTGATATCTACTTCTGTAAACGTGAGTTATGGGAAAACAGTTTTTGAAGAAACATTATGGCGAGTCCGCTGTGCTTTTTTTGAAAATTCACTTGATATAGGTAATATTTCAGTGTTGAAAAATATTGCTGAGGAACTGCAACTGCCGATGGCAGAAATTGAACAAGTATTATATGACGGGACGGCGCTGGCATCTTTAATGAGTGATATGGAAAAGAAGGAATTATTAAAACTGGAAGGCAGCCCTTCTTATGTGATGAATGATGGCCGACAAAAATTGTATGGCAATGTCGGTTACCGTGTCATCGAGGCAAACATCACCGAGTTACTCGAGCATGATAATAACCAGCTCAGCTGGTGTTGACCACCTCCCACAATAATTTGTGCAGTTCTTTAATGAGTGAAACAGGCCATGTTTCGGTTCCCTTGTATGAGGCCAGGGACCAGCGAACAATAGACAAATACCTGTCCCAATATTCTGAGCCTGAAGCGCAGCTGCAGTCTTCGCCATTTGCGCAGCTAGCAGAAGCTAACTGGGATTATGTCGTTACCATTCCTGCCTGTGGTGAGGATAAATATCTACCCGGTGCATTGTTGTCTATCACGCAGTGTCAGGCAGTTCGCAACCAGGTCAGGGTGCTTTGTATTGTCGTACTAAATGGCAACGAAGCAAGAGAGGATGAATTCAGATCATCCAATCAAAAGATGCGAGACTGGTTCAGACAGTGCTGTACGCCTGTAGCCGATTCCCTTAATCCAGATGACACCTGTCCACAGTCACTTGTGAGCTGGAAAAATATTGATATTCTTATTGTTGATCGATCGCAGAAGCCATGGCTAATCCCTTCTGATCAGGGAGTCGGCCTGGTTAGAAAAATTGGTGCAGACATCGCTCTATATCTGATCGCAGCCGGGAGGATTACCTGCCCCTGGATACATACCACTGATGCCGATGCCAGGGTGCCGGATGATTATTTTCTCCGGACGAATGAACTACCCTCTACATCAGGGGATATGCCGAAGCCCCCCAGCTGTCTTGTGTACCCTTATCAGCATATTCCGGATGTAGACATGGCTCAGCAGGAGCATGACCGATACTGGCCCGCACTGGCTGAATATGAACTTTGGCTGCGTTATTATGTGGCGGGACTGAAGTGGGCGGGATCTAGCTATGCCTATCCATCGATAGGTAGCCTGCTTGCCTGTGATGCCCTGGCCTATGCACGTATCCGTGGCTTTCCAAAGCGCATGGCAGGAGAAGATTTTTATTTCCAGAACAAGTTGTCCAAGGTGGGGGCAATGATCACGCTGGAGGGGAAGCCAGTAAAGCTGTTAACCCGGCCATCAAGCAGAGTGCCCTTTGGTACGGGGCAGGGCACAATCAGGATCGATCAATTAAATGAAGCAGGGAACGTTTATGAGGTTTATCACCCACTTGTTTTTGATTTTCTGAAAGGGTTTCTTTCCGCCGTACAATCCTGGCTACAGGATACAGACAGGGTGAATAGCAAAAGGCAGCTGGTCTTTCTTTTATCCATCGAGAAGGTTTTGCCCACATCAAAGCAGAATGCATTCGATAACAGGGTCTGGCTGCAGGACTTGCTAACAGAGCTTCAGGTTTTTAATAATCTGCATGCTGCTGAGAAACGCTCAAAATCGATAGCAGGGGCCCGCCAGCAATTTGATGACTGGTTTGATGGTTTCAGAACTTTAAAGCTGATTCATCGATTGAGAGATGACCTGTATGGAAGTCTTCCACTATTAGATGCATTGCAGCATTCAGTTTTTCTACAAAAGCCAGAACTTAAAGCGTACAAAGGGAATATAAAGGAGGCCTGGCTTGAGAGTGTTCGTACTAATTCCCTTTAGCTGGTAACTGTGCAGGACGGTTCACAGGCCGTGACGGGCGATTAGGGATTGGCAGGGAGCGGACTACCGGGTTAGGTGCTACTGCAGTTCCACCCGACCGTGCTGGAGGACTGGATTTTTTTTCATTTTCTTCCTCTTCTTTACGTTTTGATTCTTCGCTAATTCGCTCTTTTTCCAGCGTATCACCGATTTCTATGTTTTCTTTGTGCCGTTCCATTCCCTCGTTATAGGACTGCTGATCGTATGTGTCCTTAATCTCCAGTGTTTCACTTTCCTTTACATACTCTGCCGCCTTTTTGTCACCATAGTGGACATTACCTTTCTCATCTGTCCATTTTTTTATTGTATCAGCCGTTGCAGCAATAGACAGAGTTAGTGCCAACAATAAAATGTGTGATTTCATGATTGCCTCCCGCTTGCTGTTTGCAATATTATAAGAATTTAGTGCCTGGTGGGAAATATATTTACAATAGCTGATGAGCTGGGCTTGAAGAATAGATAAACGGTACCCTTAAGGAAAAAGGTGAAAGGGGCTGGTTCTTCTTACTTAATGTGGGAGGCGCGCCTTCGCGGCGAAATTTTTTATTGAAAAAGNNCATAACATAGAAAATCATGTCTGATATATTGATACCGACCAAATGCTCCAAGCAGTCTACTGAAGCTATCGATGGAGGCTGCTGACCAGTTCAGCATAGCCAGTCTGATCGGGGTCCAGCAGACCATGTCTGATCAGGAAGTCGATGATTACCAGGTTGCAGTTGTGCTTGAAATCTTCGGTATCACGGATGATTTCCATAACTTTCCTGGCTGGCATTAACTTGAATGATTCGACTTCTCCATCGGTGCAGACCGGCATGAAACTATCGGGCAATTCAATATCATAGCAGTACAGCGTATCAGGTTTAATGCCCTTTTCAGACTCAGCAAGATAGCTGATGGTGCCTGTTGGAACGGCCTGACGTGTCAGGAATTCATCCATACCGGCTTCTTCAGCGCACTCCTTGATCAGATTTTGCTGCAGACTGATATGCCAGGGAAGGCCACCGGCTACCATATTGTCCAGTTTGCCCGGGGCGATATATCTATCACTTGCGCGGCGTGCTATCCACAGGTGTATGCCATCACTTTTTCGAACATAGCCGTTCAGATGCTGGCCGAAACTTGGAAGTCCAAAGTAGGGTACGGCAGACCTGTCTATGGTCATTACCGCATTATTTCTGTCCCCCGCTGTAACAGGATAGGGTTCATGGAGATAAGTTCTGATGACGTTTTTCTCTATCAGGCTATGGATGACCTTATCCACGGTTTTGCTGCGCGCCCTGAAACCCTCGATTTTGTCAGCAAGTCGTACTGAATCATTGTCCAGGATAAAGAGTTCAGGCCAGGCTTCAAGGTGTTCGGCGAAGCCGGGTTTTAACCATCCTGTCTGTATGCCATCAATGAAAAAGGGGATGTAATAGCGGGTGCTCGCCGTATTACAGGCATTTACTCGATCAAGGTATGTGCTGTAGCTGTTTATAGAAATTTTCATTATGGCTTAATGTTTCTTCTAATATGACGGAAGTTATTTTAGTAGGTTAAATGCTATTATTATACGCATTTTAATATCCAGTTAATGGACCAGGATAAATATGAATATTGGAACACCACTTTCACCGAGTGCCACAAAGGTAATGCTGCTGGGCAGTGGCGAGTTGGGTAAGGAAGTCATTATTTCGCTACAGCGTCTTGGTGTGGAAGTGATCGCTGTTGATCGTTATGCCAATGCACCGGGTCATCAGGTGGCTCATCGTGCCCATGTGATTAATATGGCAGATGCAAAAGCTCTGCGTGCACTGGTCGAACAGGAAAAACCGGATTACATCATCCCCGAGATAGAAGCGATTGCGACGGATGAACTGGCTGTGATAGAAGCAGCGGGTCTTTGTACGGTGATTCCAACCGCCCGGGCTACACAACTTACTATGAACAGGGAAGGGATACGGCGCCTGGCAGCCGAAGAACTTGGCCTCGCTACTTCGAAATATGCCTTCGCAGAATCCCTGTCAGAACTGACGGATGCTATAGAAGAGACCACTGGCTTTCCCTGCATCGTCAAGCCCGTTATGTCCTCATCGGGTAAAGGCCAGTCGTTAATCAATGGTCCACAGGATATACAACAGGCCTGGGACTACGCACTCTCCGGTGGGAGGGTAGAGACCAGCCGGATTATTGTCGAAGAAAAAATCGAATTCGATTATGAAATTACCTTGCTGACAGTGCGCGCATTGAATGCAGCAGGTGAAACAGAAACAGTGTTTTGCGAACCTATAGGACATATCCAGAAAAACGGCGATTATGTTGAAAGCTGGCAGCCACAGGCCATGAGTAAGAATGCTCTTGCCAGGGCACAGGAAATGGCAAGAGCGGTTACCGATAGTCTTGGCGGTCGCGGTCTTTTCGGAGTTGAATTGTTTATCCGCGGTGAAGAGGTATTTTTCAGTGAAGTCAGTCCGCGTCCGCATGATACCGGCATGGTCACCATGGCAAGCCAGGTGCAGAATGAATTTGAACTGCATGCCCGCGCAGTACTCGGGCTGCCTGTTTCAACCGTATTGCGGACTCCGGCAGCCAGCGCAGTGATCTATGGCGGTATGGATGAAAAGAGTATCGCCTTTGAAAATATTGAAAATGCACTTGCAGTACAGCAATCGGATATTCGGTTGTTTGGCAAACCGGAGTCTTTCACGCGTCGTCGTATGGGCGTGGCGCTTACCTATGCCGATGATGTAGAGACGGCACGTGAAAATGCGAAGAAAGCGGCTGCCCTGGTCAGGACGGTTAAGGTATGACCATGAGTTCATACGCTGTCGTTATCCCTGCCTATAATGAAGCCGCTACCATACGTGATGTGGCTGAACGTGTACTTGAACAATGCGAACAATTAATTGTTGTTGATGACGGCTCTGTTGATGAAACAGTTGCTGAACTGCAGTCTCTGCCTTTAACTCTTCTGCAGAATAAAAATAACATGGGCAAGGCGGCTTCACTCTGGCGCGGCATGCAGGAGGCGCTGGCAAACGGTGTCGACGGTGTCATTACACTGGATGGCGACTGCCAGCATCGACCTGAGGATATTCCCAGACTAATTCAGTTAGCCAGTGAAAACCCCGAAACTATCATTATCGGTTCCAGGCTTCATGATCGTGAAGCCATACCCGTATCGCGCTATCGTGCCAATCGTTTTGCAAACTTCTGGATCGCCTGGGCATCAGGCTTCCCGATTGAAGATTCACAATCAGGTTTTCGCTTTTATCCTGCAAGCCTGTTGAAAACCATCAATCTGGATACGGGTCCTGACAAAAGTTTTGTTTTTGAAAGCGAAATACTGATAGAGGCCGGCGATAGAGGTATCAGAACCAAAGCGGTGCAGATTCCCGCTATATATAGTAAAGCCATGAGGCCCAGTCATTTCCAGTCAGTAAAAGACATTATGCGTATTACAAAGATGGTTGCCGGCCGATTGTTTCGCAAGGGCATGAACCTGCCTGGTTTCTATCGAGTGATTATTAAGCCGAACCCTAATTAGTATAGCCAAAGAGCGATGAAGGATCTGAATAGCAGAGGCTTTGATGGTGATGCCAGATTCACCTTTTTGCTGTCGCTGCTGACCGGTGTGGCGACGCTCGGATTGAGTCACTTGTATATTTTTTACCGGGTCAGGAAGAGGGCTGCAAGTTGCCAGCATATTATCAATACCAGCCCAGCCATTGNTGTCCCGGGTCATCAACTTGAAAATGGAAAAATTTCAGCGGACTACCAGTTAAGGCTGGACCGAGCGGCAAGCCTGTATCGTGAATCAGATGATGCAGTTATCAGGATTATTGGTGGGCGTCCCCACGAGGGTCTTAGTGAGGCGCGCGCAGGGAACCAATATCTGCTTGAGAAGGGTATACCGACAACTGCAATTACGATGGAAGAGACGTCTACTAATACACTGGAAAACATGAAGCATTCCAGAGACTGGTTTGCTGGCTTCGATGAAGTGGTGCTGGTGACAAATCGTTACCATCTTGAACGCCTGCAGACGCTCGCCAGTGGACTGACTTTAACAACACGACCCTGCGCAGCAGAAGAGACTCTCGATTTGCCGCTAAGCAAACTGCTTACCGAAACACTTTTTCTACACTGGTACTGGGCAGGTCGGGTTTACGCCACAATGACGCGGAATCAGCGAATGCTGGATAAGATATCCTAGATACCTGATAATACGCACAGCAGAAGCTGACCTACAGAAACAGGATTGAGGAAACACTGATGATTAAAAAAACAGGATTAGGATTATTACTGGTTGTTCTTGGGTGCCTTTCAGTAGTCAATACTGCCAATGCAAGATGGGCCGTGCCTCTGGTTAACCCGGGCCCATCATCCTGGGGATGCGATCTCAGCCTGTCTGAGGTAAAGAAAGGTATTGATATGGGTTTGATTATTAAGAACTGGGTTCCTTCTAATGAGCAAACGGGTTATACCCAGGGAAAGATTGTTGTTCGTGGCAAACATACCCTGGTGGTTGATATCAATTTCACTAAGAACAGCTTCGATATCAAATATAAAAGCAGTGATAACCTGAAGCATAAGATAGATAGTGAAGGGGTAGAAATGATACACCCGAATGCCAACTCATGGATGGATAATCTTAAGAATGCCATTACCGTGGTCCTGAAAGGAAAGTGTAACTAAACAAACAGCAGTTTCCATTCAGAGACTCGTTGTTTGCAGATGCGCTGTCGGCGAATTATTTACCTGCGGCTGCAATTATTTTTTATTGTATTCATTGCATCGTCACCGGGTTTTGCCGGTGACGGTCTTGATGATCCGGAAAAGTTCCCCGGCAATAGCTGGCACCTGTTAGTTGGTGCAGGCAGTTCCCAGCCGGGCTGGGGTGGGACGCGGGAAAAAGTAAAAACTACCGATATTATCCTGCGTCAAAAGCGACCGCAGACCAAAACCAGGGGAGAATCCTGGTACCTGAATCGCAAGTCAGTGCTGGTAGAAATACCGCTGACCTATCTACGTGAACCGGATGAGCCGGGCATGATCGGTTTTACCATGAACGTGAACTGGACGTTTATAGCCAATCAACAGTTGCAGCCTTTCATCCTGATAGGTGGCGGCCCTGTATACACTAAAGCAGAAATACCGGGCACCAGTTCGCGCTTAAAAGGATCATATCAGCTAGGTGCTGGGCTGGATTACAGGCTTGGGAAAGTTGGCATGAGCCTTGAGTGGCGATATCATCATCTTTCCAATGGGGGTTTCGAAGATCCCAACGATCCACTGAATTCCAGTATGTTTTTATTGGGTTTTAAATTGCCGTTTTAATCATTGAGGTGCCCTTGAGAATTTAATTACCAATGCAAGGCATTGTGAAAATATTGAACCGTAAGGTCGCAGAGGATACAAAGAAAGCCAACACCAGGTCCTGTCTTGTATACTTCATCCAAAACATTTTGGATTGGCTGCTGTCGAGCGTGGGTTCAACTGATCGATGCAACACATGCATTAAAACTTTCTGCCGGTGCTGAACATCCGCTGTCGAGACATGACAGACGAAATCTAAAAATCTGAAAAATCTTTAGATTTCCCCATTGCAGACGATTTCATGTTGAGTGAAATCGTCTCAATTCAGCCAACTCCCGCCATTCGCAGAAAAATAATAAACGGCAGGACAAATACTGAAAGCAGACCTATAGACATAGCTTTATATTTGTACTCTATCAGCTCAATTCTGTCACCAATGGCACAATTAACTGTGGCGTGTCTTTTTGCGTCACCAGGATTAAATAGGCATGTTAGCTTTTTTTTGAAATTAGCCAATAGGTAACTCCAAGAGCTAATACAACTGTCGCAGTTCCAAATATAAATGGAGGTGTTATTTTTTCGAAATCAAAAATAATAACTTTACGTGAGATAGCCATTAAGGCTGTAGCAACTACCAATCTGACTGGAATAACATCAGTTTTTAAGTACATTGAAATATTTATAAAAATTTCTATAGCTATCAGCACAGCAAGAAAGGCGCCAAACGTCGCAAGAATATCATTAATACTTAGAAGCATAAATGGTGGGGAAGTAATGCGCTGAAATAACACATAAACGACATCGCCTATACCCCAAACGATAACTAATACCATTAGTACGGCTAGTATTTTTACAGCAAAACGTATAATACGATGTAAATATTCTATAAAAGGGTCTTCATGCTTTTTTGTTAAATCATGACCTGGCTCAATAAGATCATCGTTTTCATTATCCATATTAATTACCTGTCGCGAACATTTTCATGTGCGTATTGTTATATCTCAATTTTTAGTCCCCTGGAGTGACCGGTGTCTCAAACCCAGGCGGTTTAATCGCAAGCACCGAGCAGTCGAGCTGGTTCAAAATAGTTTCTGCAGTGTTGCCCATGAATGCGAATGGGAACTCACCATCGCGGCCTGCAGATCGGCGGAAATGGGGCCACCCTCAGGCATCCCGATACCGGCAGTGATACTCTCGATAACATCGACAACCGTCAGGTTTGCCTAGTTGTTCTCTGCCAGCGCAACAGCGCGTTCAACGGCAAGCTTACGTGCCGCCCCAGGCTCCACTACACAAAGAATATTCTTGAATCGCTGCATATTACATCCTCCACTATCTATTTCGACCCATGACCCTATTCATACGGAACTGTCTGCAGGCGATCACCATAACGCCCATAGAACCATTTCATGATAAAGGGTGGCAACAACGTCGTAAGTGCGATCACTATCACCATGCCCGCGTAGATTTCATTATTGAATATGCCGCTGACTTTTCCTAGCTCGGCAAAAATGAGTCCCACTTCACCACGGGGTATCATGGCCATGCCGATTACCCAACGTGCAGGCCATGGTTCCTTGATAAGAAATGCACCCACGAGCTTACCTACAATTGCTACTGCCAGCAGGGTCAGCGAAAATCCCCAGATAAAGGGCGAGCTCCAATCGATCTCGCGCAGGTTGAGGGAAAGCCCCACATATACGAAAAATATCGGTGTAAACAGATTGACAATGGGCTTCATCTGTTCCTCGATACGGTGTGCAAAGTTCTCATCTGTATGCAGGGCGATGCCCAATGGCAGAAAGAAGCGTCTAGACAGAGCCAGACCCGCGGCAAATCCGCCAAGCAACTCCGGTGCTCCCAGGGCATGGGCCAGCCAGGCGAAGAACAATACCAGCGACACAATGGTGGTAGGAAGCAGACCGGGAATTCCGCTGACTGCATCGAACCGCTTGATAACTAATGAAATCAACTTGGCGGCCAGGGGCGCCAGGAAGAAAAAAGTGCCCACGAATACCAGTACTTTGCCAGCGTTGACCAAGCTTACCCCGCCGCCGATGGAGAACTCATAGAGTAGCGCTAACAACACTACGCCCATCACATCGTCCAACACGGCGGCACCCAGTACAATCTGTCCCTCGGGCGCCTGCTGACGCCTGAGATCAGACAATACACGCACTGTAATACCGATGCTGGTTGCAGTCAGTGTGCCGCCGACGAATAGCGACACCAGCAGCGGCAGGCCGAGTACCCAGTAGCCCAGTGCGAAGCCTAGTAGCAGCGGTAACACAAATCCCGCCATCGCCACGATGACAGATTTCAGTCCGGTGCTTACCAGGCGCTTGACGTCGGTCTCCAGACCAACCTCAAACAGCAACAATATGATGCCGATCTCCGCCATCAGCTTGATAGTCTCTACTGGTTCAATCCAGCCCAGCAGGCTTGGCCCCAATACCACGCCAGCGAACAGCTCGCCTATCACTGAAGGTGCCTGCAATCGCATCGCCAGTTCTGCGAATACTCGTGCTGTCAGGAGAATGACTAGCAGGTAAAGAAAAAAGTCATGGGTTTCCATCAAATATTCTCCTGGGTATTACCGTTCGCTGACCCACAACAATTATCTACAGGTTCCGGTACCTCTCCTACTTCAGGTGCGAAGGCTCATCTACCTTTAGATAAACCTCCTCGGCCTCGGTCAGTTCCACTTTATCAAAACTATTAATCATCGGCATGACATGAGCGATAAAGGAGTGGCCGGGAGTATTAAGAAGAATAAACGCCCTTTCCTCTGTAGTCCACAACCATTGAACCCGCAGTCGACAGAGGATGTTCAGTACCTGAAGCCAGATAACCTACTCTGAAGGTTGGGAGTCGGCCATTAGCACACCTACAGTGTATAAAAAAGCCCGAAGTGAAAAATCACAACGGGCCAGGTCTTGCTCCGATATATCAGCAGTTAATATACTGATCAATCTGCTGATTAATCTCCTGAGTTATTACCACTTTGCCAGGCAATCAGTCTGCCAGCGGAAGTCCACTCGGTACAGTAAACGGCTGGTCGCTACGCAGATCGATGCTGTCAGGATCGGTCAGCGCATGCAGGAACTCGATGATTAGATCGACGTCCTCATCCGTATAGGTAAACGGTGGCAGCTCATTATGATCTGCAATGTAGCGGACGCGGTCCGGATCGTCCATGGTAACGAAATCATCGTCATCGAGAATTTCATCCGGTGGTAGAACCGCCTGGCTCTGGTCGTAGCTGTTTAGCGCATCTACCGGTCTCACCATATGCTCTACCACGGCACGTAGTGTGTCGTAGGCACCGGCATGGCCATAGGGTGCTGTCAGCGCTATGTTACGCAGCGTCGGGGTACGGAACTTGAGTATGTCGCTCTCGTCATCCGTCGCCTGTTCGCGGCCGAAATCCTCGTAACCCCCTGTTTTGCCGGGACTGTTACTGCCGCGACCTGCACCAATCTGCGGCATGGCGACAGCGTGAAAACTGTGGTCGGTCTGGAACTTTCCGCTATGGCAATCAGCACAGGACTGGCCGTTACTATCACCTTTGTAAAACCGTTTCATACCTTCTACGGCATTCTTGCTCATGGCTTTTTTGTCACCACGAAGGTAGCGGTCAAAGGGGCTGTTATCTGCGCGCCAGTTTGCACCTTCGAATGCTGCAATCGCATTGGCTGCATGGGCATAGGTGATATCAGCAGCATCGTTGATATCGTCGAAGGCTGCTACAAATTGATCCACATACTCTGGAATCACCTGCAGGCGTTCAGCCAACTGTTCCCATACACCGCCGGGCCCTGCAAGATTACCAGCGGCCGCGGCATCGGCAATGGTG
>JGI24024J18818_10000802_pt1 | contig 12549 bp, 8 predicted proteins | sample Cruoilmetagenom2_FD_18818 | JGI IMG/M metagenome (IMG submission 18818) | reverse complement strand
TGACTTTTCAGAAATATCTATACCTACAACGATCCTTTTAAGTTTTCTCATTATTCTTCACCTTTGTATAAAAATTTAACTTCTCAGTATATACTTATATTCTACTACTAAAAAGTTAATCAAAACAGGATGTTCCATCAATTAAAAATCAATCTACAGGCACATAAACCAGAACATCACTTTTTGTCTCTCTTAGTATATACGTCGATACGCCTCCCAGTAAGGCATTAAACCCTACAGTTCCACGGGAACCTACGACCACTAGATCATAAGAATCTTTATTGACATATTTGACCAGTTCTTCTTTGGCGTTGAGTTCTCCATCAATGACTTTACCTTTTTTTACAGAAACTTCTTTTATAAATTTTTTCATCTCTTTATTGGCACAGGTTCTTGCCACTTTATTATATTCTAAAAGGTCATAACCCACTGTAGTATAAAGTCCATCAACAATATAAACCGTTTCAAAGGAATTTACTATATCTATTTTTGATGTTGGAAAAATATTTTTTGCAAATAAAATACTCTGTTTCGATTGCAGGTTAAAATCTGTTGGCGCTACAATATTCTTATAAGGTTGTTTTACAGCGTTTTTGACGATCAACACAGGCAAATGACTTTGATGTGCTACTTTTTGTGCTGTGGTTCCCAAGAATCTTTTGCGACCTTTCGCCTTGCTGTGTGCTCCCAGTACGAGCATATCTGCCTGATGTAATTTTGCTGCATACAACAATACATTATCTGCATCACCCTCTTTCACAAAAACAAAACTGGATACTTTGGTATCTTTGTTCAAAGCTTTTATCTTTTTTTCTATTGTCTTTTGGATACCCTCTTTATCAATCACCAACTCTTTAGAAGCAAAATAGCTTGGTATCGACAGCCAAGGCGTTGAGACAGCATGCACAACAAAGAGATCAGCCTTATTCTCTTTCGCTATGATCAATGCTCTTTTTAAAACATTATTTGATTTTTCAGAAATATCTATTCCTACAACGATCCTTTTAAGTTTTTTCATAATTGTCCACCTTTGTATCAAAATTTAACTTCTCAGTATATACTTATATTTTACTCCTAAAAAGTTAATGAAATCAACTTCTTCCATTAATCAAAATATTAATATAAAGGTGTAAAATATAAATATTAGAATATATCTATTAGATAGCATAAAAGGTCAAATCATGGGAAAAGTAATCAATGTAGATGTAGCTATTATCGGTGCGGGTTCAGCAGGTCTTTACGCCCTTTCTCAAGTAAAGAAGGAAACTGATGATTTTATTTTGATTAACTCTGGTCCTTATGGTACGACCTGTGCCCGTGTGGGCTGTATGCCTTCAAAATCACTTATCCGTATATCCGAATACTATCATGAGAAAATGGATTTTGAAAAAAGCGGTATCAAACACAGTGATGCTTTAAAAGTTTCCATGCCTGATGTTCTGCAAAGAGTAAGGGATCAGAGGGACTTTCTTGTCAAAGGCAATATAAAACAAAGCATCACACGTTTAGGGGATAAAGCACTCTCTGGAAAAGCTGAATTTATCAACCCGACTACCCTCAAAGTCGGTGATGACAAGATCGTGGCAAAAAAGATCATCATCGCCACAGGTTCTACCCCTGTTCTTGATCAAAAGTGGGAAGCATTTAAAGAGCATATCCTCACGACTGATGACCTCTTTGAACAAGAAGACCTTCCTCCTACTTTAGGGGTCATTGGCTTAGGTGTCATCGGTTTGGAATTGGGACAGGCACTCTCAAGACTTGGTATAGANGTCACAGCAACCCATTCCAAAGATTTTATAGGCGGGTTAAGTGATCCTGAAGTAAACGCTGTCATGTTGCAAGAGTGTCAAAAAGAGTTTGATATCTGGCTTGGTGAACGTGCCATTTTAAGCAAGATAGATGATAAAATAAAGATCACAAGCGGAGAACGTGAAGTGTTGGTCGATAAAGTCTTGGTTGCCATTGGCCGAAAACCCAACCTTGAAGCTTTAAAGCTTGAAAATCTTGAGATCACTTTAGATAAAAGAGGCATGCCAAACTTTGATCCGAACACCATGCAGATAGAAGATCTGCCTGTCTTTATAGCAGGAGATGTCAATGCTGACAGACCCCTGCTCCATGAAGCAGCAGATGAAGGCAGGATCGCCGGATATAATGCAGTAAAACCTCAAAAAAGATTTAAAAGAAAAGTACCTCTCTCCATCGTATTTACCTCTCCGAATATCGCTTTTGTAGGTAAAGGCTATAAAGAGATCAAAGAAGATGAGAATGTGATCACAGCAAGTTATGACTTCGCTAAACAGTCAAGAGCAATGCTTATGAATATCAATACAGGTATTGCAAATCTATATATAGAAAAAAATAACGGAAAAATCTTAGGTGCACAGATAGCAGTACCACATGGTGAACATTTGGCCCATCATTTGGCCTGGGCCATAGAACAGGACCTTACTGTGTATGATATGCTGGAACTGCCTTTTTATCATCCTACTTTGGAAGAGGGTCTGTATTCGCTTCTGCTTACTTCTGTTAAAAAACTCGGAGTCAAAAAAGAAGGTATTTTAGAAGTACCGTTTGTATAAAGGTAAATGATGGATTTTCATACTAAAAGTATTGATGAAACACTCATGGTATTAGATAGCAATACTTCTGGTTTGAAAAACGAAGAGGTAGTAAAGAGGCAAAAAAAATACGGTCCTAACGTTCTGCCATCAAAACCTGACAAAACACTTTTTGCACATTTCCTGCAGCAGTTTAAAAGTCCGATCATCTACATCCTGCTCCTGGCAACTTTTATGGCACTTATCATCAAAGAGTATACAGATGCGGGATTTATACTTGCTGTATTGATCCTCAATGCAATTATTGGTACTTATCAGGAGTATTCAGCCTCTAAAAAAGCCAAACTGCTTGAAAATCTTATCAAAACCAATGCCATGGTACTTAGAGATGGTGCCGTTCAAGAAGTGGATAGCCATGCTATCGTTCCTGGCGATGTAATGATATTTGAACCGGGAACCAAAGTAGCTGCAGATATCAGACTGAGTGAAACAAATAACCTTATGGTAGATGAGTCATTACTTACAGGTGAATCCGTTGATGTAAACAAAGAGGCACTCTTTCTAAGTGATAACCCGGAACTTCTGCTCCCCGAGAGAAAAAATATGCTCTTTGCCGGTACCTATATCTCAAGTGGTAGAGGTTTGGGGATAGTCTCTGCTATAGGGAAAGATACAGAAGCAGGTAAAATAGCACAACTTCTTAGCAAGAAAAGTACAGCAAAGATCCCTCTGCTTGAAAAGATGGAAAAACTCTCATTTAGCATCTCGATTGTCATTGGGATCATGGTACTTATTCTCTTTGCCATAGGATTGATCAAAGGCATGACCTTTTACGCCCTCTTTCTCTTCTCTGTTGCCCTAGCAGTCTCTACCATACCTGAAGGTCTGCCTGTAGCTATAACAGTGGCACTTACCTCTGCTTCTCTAGCAATGTCCAAACGTAATGTCATCGTACGTAAATTGGCTGCCATAGAGGGACTGGGAGCATGTACACTTATCGCCTCTGACAAAACAGGTACACTCACACAAAATAAACTCTCTGTGGAGTATTTTATCTCACCTAGCCAGGTCTATGACACTAACACAATTAATGAAGCCCATGACAAAGTCTATCTGGCTTCCATACTCTGTAATGAAATGCATTATGAAGAAGCACAAGAAGGAGGGGTTGATTTCTTTGGTGATCAGGTAGACGTCGCCCTGGCGCGTTTTGCTGCAAATGCAGATGAATCCTATGTGACGGGTTCAAAATCCTATAGAAAGATAGACGAGATACCGTATGAACCTATCAACAGATTTTCTGCAGTGATGATGGAACAAGGGGAAAAAGTATTTCAATTCAGTAAAGGTTCACCTGAAACGGTATTGGAACACTGTGACCTCACAGAAGAAGAGAAAAAATCGATATTGGCAGATGTGGATGCATGGGCATTAAAAGGATACAGAACTATAGCGCTTGCACATAAAGAATCTGAAGATGATGAAAAAATAAATCTTAACAATTTTAGCTACTTGGGCTTTGTTGCCATTATCGACCCCGTAAGAGAAGAGAGCCCCGACGCCATAAAAAAAGCACAGGAAGCTGGTATCAAAGTAGTCATGATCACTGGAGATCATCCCAACACGGCACTTTGCATCGCACAGGAGCTTGGTATTGCTTCTTCTCAAGAATCGGTGATGAGTGAAAAAGAATTGTTAGCATGGGAAAACAACGGTGCACAAGCTGAAGAGTTAAAGGATCAAACCGTCTTTTCACGTGTCACACCAGAACAAAAAATGAAGATAGTCATGGCATATCAGATACTGGGACACTATGTTGCAGTAACGGGAGACGGAGTCAATGATGCCCCTGCTCTGCGACATGCGAACATTGGTGTGGCTATGGGTAAAAGTGGTACAGACATTGCCAAAGCGACTTCCGACATCATCTTAACGGACGATAATTTCACTTCCATCGTCAACGGTATAGAAGAAGGAAGACGGGCACATGACAATATCAGAAAAGTCATCTACCTACTTATATCAACAGGCTTTGCAGAGTTAATCCTGGTCATGCTCTCTTTCATCACGGGATTACCTTTACCCCTGCTCCCTGTTCAACTTCTATGGCTTAATCTTGTAACCAATGGTATACAGGATGTGATGTTGGGTCTCGAGAAAGCAGAACCGGGACTATTAAAGAAAAAACCAAGATCTCCCAAAGAACCCATCTTTAACAGACTTATGCTTAGGCGTATCATTGTAGCCGGTCTCTATATAGGCATAGTTGCCTTTGTACTCTTTTACTTTTTACTCGAACAGGGGCACAGCGAAGAGAGTGCCAGAAACATTACCTTACTTCTCATGGTACTCTTTGAAAATGTACATGTTTTCAACTCCAGGACGGAATACAATTTCTTACATAAAGTAGGATATAAAAGCAGTAGTATGCTGATTATTTTGGTCATCTTTACCCAACTTTTACACATCGCATGTATGCATATCCCTTTTATGCAAAATGTACTTTCTACGCAACCTGTCTCTTTTGATATCTGGTTGGAACTTGCTTTCATTGCACTTGGTTTAGTGCTCATCATGGAAGCAGATAAATGGTTCATGCTTAAAAAGAGATCATGATGAGGCACCGTTTTATACATCTGCAAATATGGTATAATAAAAGAATATACACTATGGAGAATGACTATGATCTTACAAATGAGATGGCAGTATGTCCTACTGTTTTTACTATTTTTTTACACGACATCTTACGCACAGAACAAGAAAGATGCAGCCCTTGTGACGGAACAAAATAGCACTTCTGAAAACCTCAATACAGAGAAACCTGATGCCAAAATGATTATTGGAGAGGTAGAGAATGTTCGACTTGTTCCTCCTAATGTAGTACTTAAAGCCCGTATTGATACGGGTGCCCAAACGACATCCATCGATGCTCGGAATATTACGCCTTTTGAGCGTGACGGAAAACAGTGGGTACGCTTTGTCTGCATGGATGGCAAGAAAGAGCATACGCTTGAAAGAAAAGTAGTTAAGATCGTGCAGATCAAACGGCATGGTAAAGAGGCACAAGATCGTTATGTGATCAATATGCGTATTATACTTGGCAATGTCTCTCAGCTTATTCATGTGAACATCAATGACAGAAAAGCATATGCTTACCCAGTGCTTATAGGACGTAACTTCCTACGTGATTATTTCATAGTTGATGTTGCGAAGAAGCATCAACTGAAACCTATAGTATTACCTAAATAAAGGAGTTTTTATGTCTAGAAAATTTCAAGTATTACTACTTGCACTCACTTTAACGTTTGTAGGACTTTTTATCGTCTGGTATAAAGTCAGTGTATTGGGTATACCATTTTTGCCACATGAAAAGAGTTCTGTCTATAAGGTTGGAGCAGAGATCTCATTTGAAGGTAAAAACAAAGCAGTATTAGTATCTATGGCCATGCCTCAGGCTCAAGACGGAATACAGATACTCTCTGAAGATGTAGCCTCATCAGGTTTTGGTTATGCCAAGGCACAAATGGAAGATGGGAAAAGAGCAGAATGGAGCAAACGTACAGTGACAGGTCCTCAGATCATCTATTACTCTCTTGAAGTGATGATCGAACCCGGAGAGTATAATCCTAAACCGCCTATTGAATCTTCTGAACAAAAAAGTGAGTCTCTTTCTGACCTACCCAGTACACTGAGCAATACAGCAAAAATTCTTCTTGATGATGTGCGATCCAGATCTGCCGATACCCACTCCTTTGCCGCACAGTTGATCCAGGAATTTAGTGATAAATCACCTTCCCAGGCAGCAAAAATACTTATTGCCCAGGGAGGAGAAACTAAGATCGACATACTCTACCGTCTTTTAAGATACAGACATATATCAGTACGCAAAATTCATGGGCTCTATCTGGAGAGCGCACGACGGAATATCGCATTGACACCTATGTTGGATGTATATGATGGCGAAAAGTGGCAACTTTATGATCTGAACAAGGGAAAAGTTACCCGTGATAAGAACTTTTTTATCTGGAAGCAAGGTGGAGGTTCACTACTTGATGTCACAGGGGCGAAAAAATCCAACATTAGATTTTCTATTAATGAACGTCAGGTTCCCGTACAATATCTTCTTGACAAAAAAGAGCTTCTAGACAAAGCAGCCATATTGGACTTTTCACTCTTCACATTACCTGTATCAGAACAAAATGCCTATCAGCATATCTTATTAGTGCCTTTTGGTGCCTTGGTCGTGGTATTACTGAGGGTATTGATCGGATTACGTACATCAGGGACATTTATGCCTATATTGATAGCCTTGGCCTTCATGGAGACTACTCTCTTTGCCGGACTTATCATGTTTATTGTTATTGTAGGCATAGGTTTGGTCATTCGTTCTTATCTGAGCAGTCTTAACCTCTTACTGGTGGCAAGGATCTCCGCCGTGATGATCGTAGTCATCATGATCATGTCCTTTATGAGTATTTTAAGTTTTAAACTGGGCATTAAAGAAGTGATGACGATCACATTTTTCCCTATGATCATCTTAGCTTGGACGATTGAGAGAATGTCCATACTTTGGGAAGAAGAAGGGCCTAAAGAGGTGTTTATTCAAGGGGGAGGATCTTTGATCGTAGCTGTATTTGCCTACTTTGTAATGAGTGATCCTTTTGTTTCACATACAGCTTTTAACTTTCCGGAATTACTCCTGGTGGTATTGGCAGTGATCATCCTCTTAGGACGATACAGTGGGTACCGTCTGAGCGAACTGATTCGATTTAAGTCAATGGTGGACTAAGTAATGTTTGCTAATCCTTTCAAACTTAAAAAACTCGGAATTTTGGGTATGAATAAACGTAATATTCAATATATTGGTGGAGAGAATGACCGTAAGTATTATCCCTTGGTGGACAACAAGCTCAAGACAAAAGTAGTTGCAGAAAATGCGGATATTGCTGTACCTAAGTTACTGGCAACCATAGAACGTCAGTCACAGCTTCGCAAATTGCAAGACATATTAGCCCCTTATGATAAGTTTGTGATCAAGCCGGCACAAGGAAGTGCTGGTAAAGGTATTTTGGTCATAGTAAAACGTGAAGGTGATACTTTTTTTAAACCAAACGGACAGAGACTGGAGCTTAGAGATATTCACCGTGACATCTCCAACATACTAAGCGGTCTCTATTCTCTTGGTGGTAAACCTGATGTTGCGATGATCGAAGAATTGGTTGAATTTGACCCTATCTTCGAACGTTACAGTTATGAAGGTGTACCCGATATAAGGGTTATTATCTATAAGGGTTACCCTGCTATGGCTATGTTACGATGTTCCACCAAAGAGAGTGACGGCAAGGCAAACTTACATCAAGGTGCAGTGGGGGTGGGTATCGATATGGCATCAGGAAAGGCACTTTTTGCTGTGCAGCATGATGACCCGGTCATAAAACATCCTGACACAGGGTATGATTTTTCAGAACTTGAAATACCTCACTGGGAAAAAATGCTAACCTTGTCAGCATCTTGTTACGAAGTGACCCATTTGGGATACCTCGGTGTCGATATCGTACTGGATAAAAACCTAGGTCCCTTGATCTTGGAGTTAAATGCCCGCCCTGGTCTGGCGATACAGATAGCCAACAGGACGGGTGCACTGAAACGTTTTGATATGATAGACAAACGATCAGACAATGCAGATATTACAGAGAGGGTCACATTTTCCATGAATCATTTTGGAGCACAATGATATAATTAATTGAGGTGATAGTATGCGAATCGTAATTATTGGCGGCGGGATCGCTGCAGCGTATCTGGCTAACCGTATCAAAGATCTTGCACCTAAGATAAAGGTATTGATCATATCTGAAGAGGTGGTTTCTCCTTATGACAGAATACACCTTTGTAGTCTTGTGGATAAAAGTGCAACGATAGAAGACATCTCTCTAAATATTAACCCCACCGTTCAGATCGTTCTAAATGAAAAAATCACATCTATCGATAAAACATCAAAAAGAATCTTTTCAGAGCACTCTGCTTTTGCCTATGACAAACTCATCATTGCCACAGGTTCTGTTCCCCAAACACTTTTTGACATTAGTACATTCAAAAATGCTGCTGTATTTCGATCTGCTGAAGATTGCAAAAAGATCAGTGAAGGCATAGGTGACAGAGAAGTAGTCATCGTAGGTTCTGGCCCCATAGGTCTTGAGCTTATGGAAACACTAAATAAGATGCCCAGTGTGACACATATCACACTTATCGTACGGGGGAATTCTCTGTATGACAAAATGTTATCTCCCCAGGCAAAGAGAGAGATAGAGTCTTGTTATTTTAAAAATGGAAAGATCACTATCAGCTATGAAGATGAGATTGTTGAAAAAGAGATAAAAAACGATGAGATCACACTTTTAAAAACAAAAAAACTGGAGATCAGAAACCCCTTTTTAATTTTTGGTATAGGTATCAAACCCAATGTAGATTTTGCCAGAGAGAGCATCGCTTGTGATAAAGGGGTACTCACGAACAGCAAAATGCAAACAGAAGATGAAAACATTTATGCTGTAGGAGAAGCGGCACAAATAAAAGATTCAGGTTTCATAGCAGGTCATGTCAAAGAGTGTACGCTACAGGCAGATGTAGCTATTGCAAATATACTTGCTTTGGAAGAAAAGGTATTCCACTTAGGCATCATGACCGATATGCTTAAAGTGGGTGAATTTGAACTCATTGATGTACGGTCACCTGAGTATGGATCGAAGTTTGAAAAGATATTGATCACATCTGAGAAAGATCAGCGTATAGATGAATATTTTGTAAAAGATGACAAACTCACACGCTTTATCGGGATCAACACTAATGAAGACATAGGATACCTGGAATCTCTCATGAAAAACGCTCAGAGTATTGACCCTACTTATCTTTATCAAAACAGACATATTGGTGACAGAGGCAGGCTTGTCTGTTCTTGTGAACATGTGTATGATCAGGATATCGTTGATACTGTAGTTACAACCGGTGTAGAAAACTTTCTGGAGTATGGAGCGTTTTCGCAGGCAGGTCGCGTATGTGGCAAATGTAAGAAAATAGTTGAGGATGTGATCAAAAACTCACAGCAGCTCATTGACCCTAACTTAGTTAAAAAAAGCCCTGAAGATATAGCAAGAGAGCAAGAGATCGCTTTAGTTGAAAAACGTATAGAAAAATATAATCGCTTACATCCCCATAATCAACTTGATCCTGAACAACTCTCTGCCTCTTTAGATGCCTTTGACATTACGGCTCAAGACGTCAACAGCTGGGTATCCATGGTCACAGCAACCATGCAGCTTCATCCACAATATGAGGGAGTTGTCAAAGATGGTGTAGAGCATTTAAACAAACTTCCCATTATCTGGCTTGAGTTGGCTGACTGTTCGGGAAATTCTGAAGCATTCATCAAATCTGCACACCCGGGGATCGAAGATCTTATATTTGACTACATTTCACTTGATTATCATGAGCTTTTGATGTCTGCCAGCGGAGACCAGAGTGAGAGTGTGTTAGAAAACATCATTAAAACCCAAAAAGGTGCCTATGTCCTCATTGTTGAGGGAGCCATCCCTATGGCGATGGAAGGCAAATATCTTCGTATAGGTCCCAAAGGGGAAACAGGTCTGGAACTACTGCAGAAATGTGCCAAAGATGCTGCCTTGATACTTTCAGTAGGCTCTTGTGCGCTTGATGGCGGTGTGGTCGCAGCTGCACCAAACCCGACAGGTGCCGTGGGTGTCTCTGAAGCATTGGGAAGAGATGACATTATCAATCTCCCAGGCTGTCCGGTCAACCCTATCAATATCGTAGGTACCCTGCTCTCTTATTTGATGTTTGAAGAGTTGCCGGAACTTGATACATTCAACCGGCCACTTTGGGCTTATGGAGGCAGGATACATGACAACTGTGAAAGAAGAGGACATTTTGAACTTGGAGAATTTGTCAAAGTCTGGGGAGATGAAGGTGCAAAAAAAGGATGGTGTCTTTTTGAAATGGGATGTAAAGGTCCCTATGCCCATGCAAACTGTCCTACTATGAAATTCAACCATGGGACCAGTTGGCCGGTACAGGCAGGTCATGGTTGTATGGGATGTGTAGAGGTGGGATTCTTTGATACATATGCCAATGAGAGAAAAATACAAGAGGATGAAAAGTGAAAAAAATAGTCATAGATCCTATTAGCAGAATTGAAGGCCATTTACGTGCTGAAGTAGAGATAGATGAAGATGGTATCGTAAAAGAAGCTTATGTCAGCGGGCAACTTTTTCGGGGTATTGAAATTATCTTAAAAGAGAGAGATCCAAGAGATGCCGGGTTATTGGCAGGAAGAATATGCGGTGTTTGTACCAATTCACATTTCAGGGCAGCGGTAAGTACAGTGGAAGATGCTTACGGGTTAGAGACACCCCAAAATGCTGAGATCATCAGAGATCTTATGTCACTGGCACTTTTTATTCAAGATCATGTGACGCATTTTTATCACCTTCACCTCTTAGATTTTGTTGATGTCACCAAAGCATTGGAAGCAGATCCAAAAATGACATCTAAGACAGGCCATCTCTATTGCGATGAACCTTATAGAAATTCGCATGCACATTATATTGCTGTAAAAGAGAAGTTGGCAAAGTTCGTTAAATCAGGAAGATTAGGACCTTTTTCTAATGGGTATTGGGGTCACAGTGACTATAAACTTAGCCCTGAAGAGAACTTACTATTGCTTTCGCATTATCTTGAAGCACTGAAGTTTCAATCGAACATTTCAAAAGCCATTGCCATATTTGGTGCAAAGACACCCCATCCCCAAACCATAGTCGTGGGAGGTATCACCTCTGTGGCCGATATGTTAAATCCACAAAGATTAAATGATTTTATATTTATCATGAAAGATGCAAAAGATTTTATAGATAGAGCATATTTGCCAGATATGAAACTCTTGGCATCTGCTTACAAAGAAGAGATGAAAACAGGTTCAGGCAGAAGTAGTGGGAACTTTCTCTCTGTGGGAGGATATGCTTTTGATAATGAAAATCTGCTTTTTGAGAATGGTGTCATATATGGTCATGACTTTGAAGAGGTAAAAGAGTTTGATGAGAATAAGATCACAGAAGAGGTCGAGAGAGCCTGGTACAAAGATGACAAGCCCTACTACACTGATCTCAATGAAGACGGTACCCTCAAAACTGCCAGATCAGATGACAAATACTCCTGGATCAAAGCCCCAAGATATGAAGGAAAACCGATGGAGAGTGGCCCTCTTGCAAGGGTTTTGATCTCTTATCAAAAAGGAAATAAGTTTATCAAACCTTTTGTAGCTGAATTTTTAACATTTTGTGATATGGATCTTTTAGATCTATCGTCAACCGTTGGAAGAAATGCAGCCAGAGCCATAGAGAGTGCCTATATCTCTGAATATATCTTCAAATTCATTAACCAACTGGTAGAAAATATCAAATATTACGATACCGAGACTTGGACAAAATATACCTTTGAATCTCTACCAAAAGAGGCAAAAGGAAGAACATTTATTGAAGTGCCAAGAGGTGTTCTCTCACACTTCATAAACATCGAAGAGGGGAAGATACAAAACTATCAGGTAATAGCCCCAACCACGTGGAATGCTTCTCCAAAAGATGGGAAAAATCAGAGAGGGCCTTATGAAGAAGCACTCATAGGCATCAAACTTGATGATCCTTCTCAACCTCTTGAAGTCTTAAAAGTATTGCACTCATTCGATCCCTGTCTTGCATGTGCCGTGCATATCATAGATGTTAAAGGAAGAGATATTGGAAGCTATAAGATCAATGCGAGTTGTTAAATTGTACAACCTTCTATTTTAGGCTTGGTAGGCATCTACTCCTCATCTACCTTTCCCCGCAAGCGTTTCTTGCCGGCATGCTTTTTCTTTGATTGCAATCTTCGATTGACAGAACCTTTCGTCGGCTTGGTTGGCACACGCTTTTTTTGAACA
>JGI24024J18818_10000801_pt1 | contig 12553 bp, 13 predicted proteins | sample Cruoilmetagenom2_FD_18818 | JGI IMG/M metagenome (IMG submission 18818) | reverse complement strand
CAAATGGCGGGTCACATTGAAATGGGTGAAGGAGAAGAACTTCTTGGTATTTTAGGGCATGTTGATGTAGTTCCTGCCGGAAGTGGATGGACTCATCCTCCGTTTGAGGGTTATATTGAAAATGACTGTTTATTTGGTCGAGGAGCCATTGATGATAAAGGTCCGACGATGGCTGCATGGATGGCGATGAAAATGGTGAAAGATGCTGGCATCCCATTGAATAAACGCGTACGATTAATTATTGGTACGGATGAGGAAAGTGGATTCCGTTGTGTCAAACGCTATTTTGAAAGGGAAGAAATGCCACATATCGGATTTGCTCCTGATGCAGATTTCCCGATAATTAATGCGGAAAAAGGAATCGCTACACTGCGATTTTCAACTATTAAGCTTGAGCGACAAGAACAGCTGCAAACATTTCAAGCTGGTTCCCGTACCAATATGGTGCCGGATGTTGCAATAGCGATTCTGCATATGGAAAATGACTCGATAAAAACAGAATTTGATAAATTTATCCTTCAGCATGAATTGGAAGGTAGTATTGAAATTCTTCAATCGGACGTACACTTAAGAATCGAAGGCAAATCGGCTCATGCCATGGAACCGAACGATGGAATAAATGCAGGGGTTTATTTAGCCAAGTTTTTAGTTGACATAGTAACTACCTCAGGATCAAAAACATTTGTCGACTTTGTTGCTTCATCCTTTTACAATGATACAAGAGGTCACGTTTTAAGGTTGCAATTTAACGATGAAATGTCTGGAGACACTACATTGAACGCAGGAATTCTTTCATTCGATCCGGCATACGGAGGAACAGTGGATGTGAGTTTACGTTATTCTGTTTCATATTCTTTTGAAGAAAAGCTAACTGCTTGCCAGTCCTATTGCAATGAACAAGGCGTTTCGGTCGATGTAGTATCAAATTCCACGCCACATTACGTGGAAGAGTCAGACGAATTAATCCAAAGCCTGTCACGTGTTTATGAACGCCAGACTGGTGAGAAGGCAACTTTATTAGCAATTGGTGGAGGTACCTACGCACGTGTACTCCAAAAAGGCGTGGCTTTCGGAATGTTGTTCCCGGGTGAAAAAGACGTTGCCCATCAAGTGGACGAATTTGTGAATATCCCGAATTTAATTAAGGCAGTTGCGATTTACGCAGATGCAATTTGTGAACTCGCTTCAAATCAATCGTAGAAAGTAGGAGAAATAATGACTTGGGTTTTATGGAATGATCGTTTGGTAAAAGATGAAGAAATTCAACTATCTAAAGAAGATCGTGGATACCAATTTGGAGATGGCATTTACGAAGTAATTCGTGTGTATAAAGGAACGATGTTTACAGCAACGGAACATATCAATCGATTATATGAAAGTGCCGATAAAATAAAGTTAGTCATCCCGTTTACAAAAGACGTCTTTCATAAAATGATGTACGATTTGATTGAAGCAAACGAAGTAGATACCGGACAGGTATATTTGCAAATTACACGTGGCTCTACTCCGAGAGTCCATCAGTTCCCAGAGGCGAGTGTTGAGCCGGTCCTTACTGCATATACAAAGGAATTTGCACGTCCAGTCGCTCAAATGACAACCGGAGTAGCAGTCAAAACAGTTGAAGATATACGTTGGTTGCGTTGTGATATCAAGAGTTTGAATCTTTTGGGAAATGTATTAGCCAAACAAGAAGCATATGAAGCAGAATGTTTTGAAGCTCTTTTACATAGGGGGGACTTGATAACGGAAGGTTCTTCTTCAAATATGTACGGCATCAAAGACGGAGTTTTATATACTCATCCAGCTACTAACTTAATTTTAAATGGAATTACTCGCCGAGTATTATTGGATTGTTGTGAAGAAATTGGCTTGGAAGTAGTAGAAGAACCGATGTCATTGTCTGAAGTGTATTCGAATGAGGAATTCTTTATGTCTTCAACTACCTCTGAAGTTATGCCGATTGTCATGATTGATGGCAAGCAAGTAGGTACAGGCGCACCAGGAGAATGGACAAAAAAATTACAAGCAGCCTTTGAAGCAAAAATAAATCAAGCAATCACTGTCTAATCTGTATACCCTTTACTTCGGTAAGGGGTATTTTTTTTGCTTTTTCTGCAGTAAACTGTTGGTATATTAAAGGGTGGTGACAATTATGGTCCAACATTATTTTATTGGTTTTAAAGTCCCTGAAAGGGAAGCAAAACAACTGGATGAGATTCGTAAAACATGGAACCTACAAGAAACGCATAAAGTCATCCCGCATGTTAACGATCTTCATGTTACCCTTCTTTACCTAGGGGCTATGGAAGATGAGGTCCTGCAAAAATTGAGTGTTGGATTAGAACGCATCCAAGATACAGTTGGTTCGTTTCATTTAACATTAACAGGCGTTTCTTCTTTTGGAAGTCCAAAGAATCCACGTGTACTCTACGTTTCGATTGCAGATGAACCTAAGTTAAAGCAGTTACAAAAAAACATAAAAACAATAGGTGAATCATTACGCTTAAAATTAGACCAAAAACCGTATGTACCGCATATAACGTTGGCAAAAAAGTGGATTGGCAATGACGATCTAAATTTGAATGATATGCAGATTGAACCAATAAATATTGCAATCAATCAATTTGCGATTTATTCCATTCACCCTCAAAAAACTCCATCATATCAAGCGGTAAAAACAATTGAGTTGAATATTTAAGATGAAAATAATTATTATCGTGAATCCTGTGGCTGGAAATGGCGAAGCTTTAAAATATTGGGAAGAATTTAAAAAAGGGTTGGAATTCTCTTATGAATTAAAAATCACCTCGCGTGCCAACGAAGCCACTGAATTCACACGCGAATGCACTAAAAGCGAGGGTGACAAATTAGTAATTGCGTTTGGTGGGGATGGCACCGCGCACGAAGTGATTGCAGGTACTTTGGGATGTACAACTTGTATTGTAGGCGTTATCGGAGCGGGTTCTGGTAACGATTTTGGTCGTGGCTATCACTCGTTCAAAACACCTTCAGAACTAAATCAATATGTCAGGGCATCTCACGGTAAAATAGCAATGGATATTGGAAATTTACGAACAAAACAACAAGACTATTACTTTGTCAATAATTCGGGGATTGGTTTTGACGCTTATATTGCGTTCCTGGTAAATAAATCCCCAATGAAAAAGTTCTTGAATAAATTTGGTTTAGGGAAATTTGCTTATACATATTATCTTATTCAAACACTCATTACATTTAATAGATTTCATCTCACAGTTGAAACAGATACTGAGTTTCTTGAATTCCAACATGTTTGGTTTGCGACTGTCAGTAATCAGCCTTTTTTCGGTGGAGGGATGAACATTTCGCCGATTTCGGATACTTCAGATGGATTAATTGAAGTAACAATCGTGAACGACTTATCCCGAATAAAGTTATTACTCGTCTTTATTACCGTTTTTTTTGGTACCCATACAAAATTTAAGGAAGTTTATCAAATTCAGGCCAAATCATTTTCTATTACCACGAACAGTAAGGTTTTTCGACATACGGATGGTGAATTTTCAGGGCAAACTTCTCCAGGTGAAAAGGATTATTTTACTGTACAGGAGGGAAACTGGTACCTAGCCGATTTGAATTCACTTGACGTTTCTGATAACTTCTACGATAATAGGTACGCGAAATGAGAGAATGAAAGTAGGATAAAATAAATGAGATTACGTCATAAACCATGGGCAGAAGATTTTATAGCTGCTCATCCACATATTGTGATTCCGAATCCTGAGGACCATAAAGGAAACTGGAATGAGGTTTTTAATAATAACAATCCACTTCACATTGAAGTAGGAACGGGTAAAGGACAGTTTGTAACAGGGATGGCTAAAGCGAATCCGCATATTAACTATATTGGGATTGAGTTATTTGACAGCGTCATGGTCTCAGCTCTAGAAAATGCGATTAAAGCTGGGAACTTGCCAAACTTGAAGTTATTAAAAGTGAATGGCGCACATTTGGCCAAATTCTTCGAGAAGAATGACGTCAGTCGCGTATATTTGAATTTTTCTGATCCGTGGCCGAAGATTCGCCATGCCAAAAGAAGGTTGTCCCATATGAATTTCCTGAAATTATACGAATCCATTCTGATTGATAATGGTGAAGTCCATTTTAAAACAGATAACCGCGGACTGTTCGAGTTTTCATTGATGAGCATGTCCGAATACGGCATGTTACTAAAATTTGTCTCTTTGGATTTGCATGCTAATATGCCTGAAGACAACATCATGACCGAATATGAAGAGAAGTTTTCAGCGAAGGGTCAACCTATCTATCGTCTGGAGTCCCAGTTTGTTCTTAAAGAGAAAGATCCTAATATTGTCACGCCTTAAAGTATCAAATTCAGAATAATATGTAAAATGCGTCACTCAATCTAAAGATTGTCGTGGCGTTTTTTGTTACACTGAAAATACAATATGGGGAGGGAAACAAATGGATCAATATAAATTTCATGATATGACAATCACTTGGTTAAACGGAGGGTTTACTTTATTGGATGGGGGGACGATGTTTGGAGTTGTGCCTAAGGCTGTATGGTCGAAAAGGTATCCTGTCAATGAAGACAATCGAATTGAAATGACCACGGACCCAATCCTTATCCAGTTTAAAGGGAAAAATCTACTCATCGATTCAGGTGTAGGCCATAACAGAATGACAGAAAAACAGTTGCGAAATAATGGAGTCAAGGAACAATCCCGTTTGGAAGATTCATTAGCGATTTCAGGTTTGCTAACCGAAGATATAGACTATGTTCTTATGACCCATATGCATGCTGATCATGCATGTGGGTTGAGTAAGTGGGAGAATGAAAAGCTTGTATCCACTTTTCCAAATGCGAAAATTTTTGTTTCTGCCATTGAATGGGATGAAATGCGTAACCCAAACATTCGCTCACGAAATACATATTGGAAAGAGAATTGGGAAGCAATACAAACGCAAGTTGAAACATTTACAGCAGAATTGGAAGTGTTACCAGGGATTCGCATGATTCACACAGGTGGACATAGTGATGGGCATAGTATCATCAAGCTAGAACAAAACGGGGAAACAATTGTTCACATGGCGGATATAATGCCGTCACACGCACATCAAAATCCACTGTGGGTATTGGCGTATGATGATTACCCAATGACTTCTATTTTTGCCAAAGAGAAACTTGTGGCAGAAGCCCTGAAGAACGGTCACGCCTTTATTTTTTATCACGATGCGTATTACCGTTTAATTAAATGGGACGAAACAGGTAAGGAAATCATTGAAAAACTTGAACGCACTAGAGAATAAATGACTTTTTTGAGTTTGAACCTAATATGGAGTAATAAAAAAGCGATTCCACCATTCGTGGGATCGCTTTCACTTTATAATTTTATTAAATCCACAACGGTTCCGGTACGTGCATCTGCAAAAAATTCAAATTGTTCAATCTCGCCTTCACGAACACGAGAAATTCCCCCACGATAGACATCCGTAGAAATCATTTGGCGTTTAAAAGGTTCTGTTTTCATGTAAATCCATGATCCATCGATTGGTCCTTCTGCTTTAAACGATTGCTTGATGCCATGCAGAACCAATTCTGCTGGTTTCATCGGATCTATACGATACGCGACTTCGCGAATGACAAACCCTGCCGCAATTCCTGTTGAAAAACCTAATAATAAATCTCTCATTCTCATAAATAAAACCTCCAAGTGGAACAGTTTAGTACAGTTTAACATATGTTTCCCTGACAATCAGCGTGAAATATCTCCACTAAAAATAATTCTGCTATCGAAAGGGAAGGGTGGAAATGTTCTGAAAAATCAACTACAATATAGGGACTGTACGTATATAGGGGGATTTGACATTGAATACAGAAACACTTCAATTATTCAAAACATTGACTGAACTACCAGGTGCACCAGGTAACGAACATGCCATCAGAAAGTTTATGAGAAGCGAACTGGAAAAATACTCAGATGAAATAGTTCAAGATAATCTAGGTGGTATTTTTGGATTGAAAAAAGGAGACGATCAAGGTCCTACAATAATGGTTGCAGGACATATGGATGAAGTAGGATTTATGGTGACACAAATTACTGAAAATGGGATGCTTCGATTCCAGCCACTAGGTGGTTGGTGGAGTCAGGTGTTACTTGCACAACGAGTTGAAATCATAACAGATAATGGACCTGTAGTTGGAGTCGTTGGTTCAATTCCTCCCCATTTGCTTAGTGATGAATTACGAAGCAAGCCGATGGATATTAAAAATATGTTAATTGATATAGGGGCAGATGATTTAGAGGATGCCAAGAAAATCGGCATTCGACCTGGTCAGCAAATTGTTCCGATTTGCCCATTCACACCAATGGCAAATGATAAGAAAATTCTGGCGAAAGCTTGGGATAACCGTTATGGCTGTGGCCTAGCAATCGAATTGTTAAAAGAACTAAAAGATGAAAAATTACCAAATACACTGTATTCGGGTGCCAATGTAATGGAAGAAGTAGGTTTAAGAGGTGCCCAAGCAGCCGCTACTTTAATCAATCCTGATTTGTTCTTCGCTTTGGATGCAAGTCCGGCAAACGATGCGTCTGGATCGAAAACAGAATTTGGTCAACTTGGAAAAGGAACTTTGTTACGTATTTTTGACCGTTCGATGATTACTCATCGCGGCATGCGCGAATTTGTTTTAGATACTGCGGAAACACACAATATTCCTTACCAGTATTTCATCTCACAAGGTGGAACCGACGCAGGGCGCGTTCACATGGCCAATGAAGGTGTTCCTAGTGCGGTGGTAGGCATTTGTTCACGTTACATCCATACATCGGGATCGATCATTCATACGGATGACTATGCCGCGGCGAAAGAATTAATCGTGAAACTTGTACGATCAGCAGATAAAACAACACTTGAAACAATTCATCAAAACGTCTGAAAAAGTGCCTGAAAAGGCGCTTTTTTTGTGTCGAGAATCTAGGAGGATAAAAAATGAAGATTGCCATCGGAACCAAAAACAAAGCAAAGGTTAAAGCGGTTCAGGCTATATGCGATTCACTAATGAAAAATGTGGAATATAAAATGCTTGATGTACCTTCCCATGTATCCGCTCAACCGATTGGAGACGAAGAAACCTTACAGGGAGCCATGAATCGTGCAACACAAGCTTGCAATGATGAGAATATCGACTTGTCATTTGGCCTTGAGGGTGGTGTAAAAGAGTTTTGTGGTCAACTCTATATTTGTAATTGGGGTGTACTGCAAACCTCAGCAGGGAAACAATATATTGCAGGAGGTGCACAAATCCCATTACCTGAAGAAGTTGCAAGTGCCATTCGAAAAGGAGAAGAACTTGGTCCAGTAATGGATAGATACACAGAGCAAGTAGGAGTTCGGCATCATGAAGGTGCCGTCGGAGTATTTACCGCTGGTGTCGTTAATCGAGCAGACATGTTTGAACATGTCGTTAAACTTTTAATTGGTCAATACACGAAAACTAACCGAGATTAATAAACCCCTTGGGTTGCATCGATGTCAGAACCATATTAAAATAAAAGACAGTGCGTTCATGGAATGGAGGGGAAAACATGAGCAAAAACTGGATGCGACTTGCGATCGCACCATTCTTACTACTTAGTTTAGCTGCCTGCTCTGCATCTGCCGAAGAGCAGACTGAAGAAGGGCTAAAAGCAGCAAAAGATATTTTTACAGGTGATATCGTAGAACCGAATGAACAAATTAAAGGTGTCGATTTGTTTGTTCCGGGCGGTTTTACTATTCAGGAAGATTCGAATGAAACGAATATTGTGTTGATGGATAACAGTGATTCCTACATATTATTTATTAATCCAAATGAACAAGAAAATAGTAAATTGTTTTATGATTTAGTACAAGCCGAGAAAAAAGATGAAATCATCGCTCAAGAAACGTTTGTGCAAAATGATCGCTTTGGATTCATTGCTGTGTACCCCTCAAGTGAGGACTTATATGAAATTATTTCGAGCATCGGTGGCGTTAAATTGACTACGATTTCCGATGACGCTAATATTTCTAGCAAGATGGAACAGATGATGAAAATTGTTCGTTCTATACAAGTGGAAGCATAGAGGAGAGATTGATATGAGAGACTTGGTGTCTGTGGAAGAGTTTCAAGCTTTGAAAATTACAGAAGATGTGGTGTTTTTATTTACAGCAACTTGGTGTTCGGATTGTCATTTTATTGATCCATTTATTTCCGAAATAGAAGAGAAATTTGAATCGTTTACGTTTGTTTCTGTAAATCGNGATCAATTCATCGATACGTGTATTGAACATGATATTTTTGGTATACCAAGTTTCCTTGTTTATAAAAATGGGATAGAGGCAGGTCGTTTTGTCAGCAAGGAACGCAAGACGCAGGTAGAAATCGAGCAATTCTTATCGGAATTAATATAGGATGACCAACGCAATTTAAAAATGAGCGGTTCCGCCCACTAGGTGAGAACCGTTTCCTTTTGCAAAGGACGTGAAATTTTGAAATCAGAGGAATTAGTCGAACGATTTAAAAAAGAGCTACCGAATCCTGCTTTCACTTGGCAACATGACAAAAAAACAGATCGTGTGCGGCTTCATCATAAGGAACTAAATAAAGGTATGGAAATATCACTTCCTGAAATATTAGCGAAATATGAGCTGAAAGAAGATAAGGCGATTAAAGAAGTAATTTATACAATCAGCCAAACATTTGAAGCGATGGAACAAGAAGCAAAAGGGTTAAATCGATCGATTTCACATATTTACCCGGTAATTCGTTCTACTTCATTTCCAATGAAATCGAACGATGGACATGATTTTATTATTACGGACCATACAGCTGAAACACGCATTTTCTATGCGTTGGATTTGGGGAATACGTATCGTTTACTTGATGTAAATATGTTGGAACAACTCAATGTCACGGAATTGCAGGTCAAGGAAGCCGCTAGATTCCAGGTGCGTAAACTTTCAACAGAAGTGAAAGAAGACCATGTGGCGGGCAATATCTTTTATTTTGTAAATGCAAATGACGGCTATGATGCAAGTCGAATATTGAACGAGCAATTTTTGAAAGACATGCAAAGCAAAATTGAAGGTGATATGACGTTATCCGTCCCACATCAAGATGTGTTGATCGTGGGAGATATTCGAAATGAAGCAGGCTACGATGTCTTAGCCCAACTAACAATGCATTTCTTTACTGTGGGCAAAGTCCCGATTACGTCGCTTTCATTTATCTATGAAAATGGAGAGCTAGAACCAATATTTATACTGGCAAAAAATCGCGTACAAAAGGAGAATAAAGACAAATGAACATTTTTTATAATACGAAGGGTGTAGGCGACGTACTTTTAGTTCAACTTACAACCACTACTTTTAAAGAACTGAAAACAGAATCAAAAGGCGATATTACGCTCATTAAAGATTCTGAAACAGGTGAAGTAGGCGCATTTAACGTTTTCAATGCGAGCAAACATTTACAAATCCAGGAGCAAGGTGCTGTAGAAGTGACAAAGGAAATGGTTGATCTGCTACAGGGATTACTGAATCAAAACGGATTCGACCTTTTCTTGGAAGTGGACTTTACACCTAAATTTGTGGTGGGTTATATAGCTTCCAAAGAAAAACACCCGAATGCAGACAAATTAAACGTTTGCCAAGTCAATGTGGGGGAAGAAACACTACAAATTGTCTGTGGAGCACCGAATGTTGAGGCAGGTCAAAAAGTTGTAGTAGCAAAGGTTGGAGCTGTTATGCCAACAGGTTTAGTAATCAAGGATGCAGAACTTCGTGGCGTTGCATCAAGCGGAATGATTTGTTCAGCGAAAGAGTTAGCGCTGCCAGATGCGCCTGAAGAAAAAGGGATATTAGTATTAGACGAATCTGCTGAAATAGGATTAGCTTTCCGCGCATAAACTAGGTAAAACTCTGTGTACTCAAGCATTTGGATACACGGAGTTTTTTTAAAGCCGTTTGATTTGACTGACAAACCTGCTAAAATGGAGACATTGATATGAAAAGAGGGTTTGCATTGAAATGGTTTACCAAAGTAATTAAAAAAGTATTTTCTGAAGAAGAACATGACAGAGAAGATTTAGAAAAAATCGAGCCACCTACATATAAAGAACCCAAAGCCCCATTCCGTTTCCCGCTTATTAGCGATGATGAAAGAGGTCATTTCATTAACGGAGAACTAGATCAGGAATTAAACGAAGAACTTCTGAAAAAAAACCAGCCGGATGAGAAAGAGCCAATGCCTCTTTATATGCATAAGCAATGGCAACAAAATCGTCAAAATACGATTATACATCATGCGTCAAAAACGGTTCAGGAACAGTCACTAAAACCAACGAAAACAGAGGTTAAACCAGAAATTAGTCCAAGAACCAACAAAGTCCCGGTTCAGTCCCGAGTATTTAAACCTACGGATGTTCCATCACCAGTTCATGGATTCCATCGACCAAAAGTGACACCGATACAAGAATTACTAATCGGGAAAGTTCAGAAAGAAATAAATTCAGAGACAGCTGTGACTATAATTGAGCCGTCAGAAATTTCACCTTCAGAACCATTACTCGTTAAAGAAGAAATAGTTGTAGAAAAAAATATCAAAGAAGCTTCACCTGAAATTATTGAAGTACCCATTCACGTAAACAAAGAATTAGAAAAAGTGGAAGTGAACTCCACCGTTCCAGTAGAAAAAACCATTGTTACGGATAAGAAAAAGAAATCACTTCCATTCAATGTCTTGATGTTGAACTCGGACAAAGAAAAGTATCAACAAAAGAAAACACAAGAAGTTGCTAACGCTGTATTCTCTAAAGAATTTGCAGTAAGGCCAGTCATGCAACAACCAGTTGTAGAAAAACCGGTTGTAGAAAAACCTGTGGAATCAACTGTAGTCGAGTCAAGTACTGTTCTTATTGCTCCAGTTGAAATCCCTAGCCACCAGCAACAGGAGGGTTACACTTTTCCAAAACAACATTACCTTGTGCCTCCTGAACAGAAGACACAAGACTATGAATGGATGCAAATGCAAGCGGATCGTTTGATTGAATCGCTATCTTACTTCCAAGTCAAGGCGGAAATTGTGCAGATGGTTCAAGGACCGGCGGTAACTCAGTTTGAAATGACCGTTGGAAACGGTACTAAAGTGAGTAAAATACGCAATCTCGCAGATGATTTGAAATTAGCGCTTGCAGCTAAAGACATTCGAATTCAAGCGCCGATTCCAGGGAAGAGTTCCATTGGTATTGAAATTCCAAATCGAGCTTCCAGACCCGTGCGTTTATCGGAAGTTGTGGGAAGTAATGATTTCACAGACTCTGATTCGCCTCTTGAAGCTGCTCTAGGTTTGGATTTAACAGGAAAACCTGTAACCATTGACTTACGCAAGATGCCACATGGATTAATTGCAGGAGCGACAGGTTCAGGTAAATCAGTATGTATTAATTCATTATTAATTAGCTTATTATATAAAGCGACGCCCAAAGAATTAAATTTGCTCTTGATTGATCCCAAAATGGTGGAATTAGCACCGTTCAACCATATTCCACATTTGGTGAGTCCGGTAATTACAGATGTAAAAGCTGCGACGGCAGCACTGAAATGGGCAGTTGAAGAAATGGAACGCAGATACCAGCTCTTTGCACATACAGGTGTCCGTGATATCACACGATATAATGCAATGGCGGATGAAAAAAGGCAGTTTGCACAGAAACTACCTTATCTGTTAATAGTTATAGATGAGTTGGCCGATTTAATGATGATGGCTCCAACGGAAGTTGAGGAAGCCATTTGTCGAATTGCTCAAAAAGCACGTGCATGTGGAATTCATTTAGTCGTTGCAACACAGCGTCCATCAGTGGATGTTATAACAGGCTTAATTAAAGCAAATATACCAACTCGTATCGCATTCTCCGTATCTTCACAAATCGATTCTCGTACAATTCTGGACGTTCAAGGAGCAGAAAGATTATTAGGCCGAGGAGATATGTTGTATTTAGGAAATGGGATGTCTGCGCCTATTCGTTTGCAAGGAACTTTTGTCACGGACGAAGAGATGGAAAAGATAATAGACCACGCAAGAAGTCAGGGAGAACCTTCTTATTTATTCGAACAAGAAGAATTGGTCCGAAGATTGGAAGTTGCAGAAGATCAGGATGAATTGTTCGAAGAAGCTTGCCGATTCATTTTAGAACAAGGTTCAGCTTCGACTTCACTATTACAGCGCAAATTCCATGTGGGCTACAATCGAGCAGCTAGACTCGTTGATTTAATGGAACAACATGGCTATGTTTCTGAGCAACGTGGCAGCAAGGCACGTGAAGTATTCATTACGGAAAATGATATCATCTTACTTTTTGGGGAATAATACGATATTCGTTAGCGATTCGGATGACATGGTGGTGCTACAATATCCTTCTTGAAATAGTGGGAAAAATCGTACATTTCATGCCAAGAATAAATGGTGGTATAATGGGTTAATTAAATTTTGATAAAAGTACGGGCACCTTTCCCGGGAGGTTAA
>JGI24024J18818_10000799_pt1 | contig 12561 bp, 6 predicted proteins | sample Cruoilmetagenom2_FD_18818 | JGI IMG/M metagenome (IMG submission 18818) | reverse complement strand
CGATGAATGGCTGAGCCTTTAGCATTTATCACTCCGAGTTTGTCGAGCCCCTTGCCGATTTCCACATCAACACCTGATGGTGAAAGTCTTTGTTCGATAAGATTGATCCATTTGTTCACCGTTTCGATTTGAACATGCAGGTCAAAAAGTAAATCAATGGCTGATTCAATGAATTCAACTTTGTATTTTTCCGGAATCAGTGCCGGTGTTGAAAGACGACGCCCGGTTTTGGCCTCAAAATTATTTAAAATTTCTTCGGCCTTTTTGGGTGTGAATTGAGTCTCAATTTTCACCCATTTGTCTTCTTTTTCATTTTTCAGTTGTTCCTTTCCTTTTCGTAAAAAGGCCAATATCTTTGAAATGATGTTTTTTTCCTCTTCTGTAAGCCGGATAAACTGCTCGGTCTTTCTCTTTTGTGCCTTTAGATTTTCCTGTTTTATCTCAAGTTCCGTCAGGTTAATATAAAAGGCTTTCATTAAGGCACTCAAATTTTTAGCACGCTGGGACGGAACAAAACCAAGAAGATCTTCAGCGATTTGATCTTCAGATTCCATGCGGCGCAATGCTTTCGGCTCCAATGTCTTCAGTTGGGTTTCGGAAAGCTTTGCCCTTTTACGTTCAAAGTCCTGGTCCAGGTTTTTTAATTCCCTCAGAATGTCCACCCGTTGGTTGACCGAGCTCTGAATTTCAGTTAACAATTCCTTATTTTGAGTGTATTGCTGACTCCTGCGATTGAGTTTTTCAATGTGTTCTTGGAAAATCCTTTCAAAATTCAGCAATTCGGATATCCTTGTTTCAAGCCGATCAATCAGATCCCCTTTCAAAGCTTCTGAGATTCTCTCTGCGATTTGATAGTCCCTCAAATGCTTGCTTTCCAAGCGCTTTTTTAGCTCGATGGCTTCGGCGTTGTGCACGAGCGCCAGCTTTCTGGTTTCAGACAAAATTTCTTGATATTCTTTTAACTGTTGTTGCAAAGAATTTAATAGGGCCAGTTGTTCGTTGCGGTACTTTTCTTGATTTTCAGAAATTTCGGCCCGGGTTGACAATAAATTTTGATACATTTCTATGGTGGTGGCTAAAGTATCTTGGGCGGAGTCTTGGCCACGATTCTGTTGCTGTTCGGTATCAGCGGCAGCAGAATTTAGCTCGGTTGGAACCCGGACTTTTTCAGCCGGCAAATCCAATCCTGACAATTTATAAAGTTTTTCAACGATCTGTTTTTTTTCAAAAAGGATTTGCCGGTGAGCCGAACGTAATAAAGAATCCTTTAAAGATTTCAGGCGCTGTTTGGCTGTTTTAAAATCTTCGTAGGATTTGCTGAATGCTTCACGATGTTTTTTGAGCTCAATTATATTCTGTTGTATTTTTTCTTCATTCTTCTGAAATAAATATATAATCTTTTTATCTGCCAGATTCTTGAGTTCCTGCTGCCGCTGTTCAGTATGCAAAGCAGTCTCGTTTATCTTTTTAAAGGTTTCTGCTTTATCTCTGAGGTTTTTCCGGGTTGTTTTAGATTCTTCTATCTGTTGGTCATAAAGTGCCATCTGAGCTTTGGCTTTCTGCATGTCACCCAAGGCGTTGTATAAATAGGTCGAAACAGTATCGCGGGCCGCCATAATTGTTTGTGAACTGCTGCCTTGGGGAATTAAATCCAATGAAATTTTATTTTTATCGGCCAAACCTTCGAAGATTTTAGCAAGTACCTGCATTTTAAAAAGATGATCATTTAAAACCGTTGCGTCGGCCTCAAGGGATTCTCCTTGTTTGATAAAGGATCGGAGCTTTAAGCGAAGGGCTCTTAGCTTCTCGATGCGCGTGTCATAATAATTTATCGTTTTCTTAACAACTTCGGCTGCCTTCAGTGCTTCTTCGGTGTGAATGATGTTGATTTCCGCTTTTTCGGGCGCCGAAAGCTTTTCGAGTTTATTTTGCATCTGGGCGATATGGGTCTGACTCTTTTTGAATTGATCCTTTTCCTGATGATACATCCACTTGAGCCATGCACGTTCTTCTTGCAATTCGGTAAGGACCTCAACCAATCTCATGGGGAGCTGTGCTGAATATTCTTGTTCCAGCTCTTTTGCTTTAAGTGCCTTGGCATATTTTTCCTGAGCCGAAAAATAATGCGCCTCAGCCGCTTCCACCACCTTTTTGCCCTTTTGAATACGCTTAGAGGTCACGTCAGCTTCTGTTAAACTCGCTTTTTCTATGATTTTCAAAGCGTCTTGCTTAGCACCAAGCGCCTGGTTTTGAGATTTTATCTGTTTGGCGCTCAATAGGTCTGGAACCTTATCCTCTTTCAAAGTGCCATCCTTGATACGAAGTCCGATTTCAAATAAAAACAGATTCAACTTCTCAAGTGCACTATTAAAACGATTGGCCGTCAATTTTACGGCGTCTATTTGAGAAAGTTTTTTCTCCAATAGAGATTGTTCTTTCTCCAGCAATTCAAGCCGTTGTTTCAATGCTTCGAATCTGATTTTAAAATGATTTAAAGCTGTCTTGGCAGCTTGAACGGAAGACATAGGCTTTGCAGGTGTTGCAGGTTTTTCTTTGGGAATCTTCAAAGATTCAGTTTCGCGTTCTGCCTGCTGAAGAAGGTTGTTATATCTTGATAATTCCCGCAGTTGTGCAAGGTATCTGTTGGATGATTCATTAAAAATCGTCTGGGCCTGTTCAATCAATTCATCGTTGCTTAATTCAGACAGCTGACTATCGTTCAGTTCAAATGTATCTCCATTAATTACGCTTTTTACATCATAATATCCATCCGGATAATCGGCCAATGCAGGGTGAAATAAAAAAAGTAAGATTAAAAAAAAGAATATAAGGAAATTAATCAAGCGGTTATTTATCATATGAATCATGTGTAGAAACCTTTGCAAAACGCCCCCTTTTGCCTGTCTCCTCAGAAATGGTCATGCTCCAGCCCGCGCCGTCCCGAACCTCTTTATTCCATATCTCAATTGATCCACTCCACAATCCAAAACCCGCATCCGCCCAACAACCGGCGGGCAAAATCTAAAATCCAAATTGCAGATCATTTCACAGTGTATCCCTTACCTTCCAGACATGCGCCGTAAGCGCGATTGTAAGTATTGCGTTTCTGCGCGGATTCATTTGCCTGTTGTTGTTCCCACTGCTGCCTCGCTTGCTGACCCAAGAGTTCGTTCTAAAATAGACATGGCCGTTGCGACCGGCTGCCTTCGACCTCGGCCACATCAATGAATCTGGGCTGCGGTGTGGTGTTCATTTATTCGATCAACTTTGGATTCAATGACTTCTTCCACATCCGGCCGAGCCGTTTGCGTCGAAAGAGCCAATCNGCACTCCGCATTCCCCATTTCATCACTTCCAATTGATATTAAAGGCTAGGTAAAAGACCTCATTCTTGTCATAGTCTCCTGTGTAATAACTTTTAATTTTAGCATCGCCGAGATCAGCATACTGGAATATCAAACCCAAAGTTACCTTGTCACTTCGCTTTTGCTCCACGCCCACACTAAAACGAAACTGCTTATCTACAGACATATCTGCGGTGCGGTCTGAAGAACTCACCGGCGAGGTGTCATGGGCGATACCCCCCGGCCCGGACCGAGCCAGCATACGTCGCAACGGCAACGGATATAAGGACTGCGAAAAGAAGAGGGCCTTTTCTTGAATTATTAAAGATCCCATTGAGGACATGTTTCATGATTGATTCCTCCTTTTTGTTTTGATTGGAGAAAGTTGTGCATGTGCCGGGGTTCAAGGTTCCATTCTCGTCCCCAGACTGCATTTGGAATGCGTATTTACGAGAAAAGCGTCAATTTCGTCAGGCCTAATCCAAAATTTGAAGCCAAATTGGCAATTACTCGAGGAAATGAACATTTGTAACGAGGACTTCGGATCTTCAATGCCTTCTTTGTCCTTAACCCTGAACGTTGAACCTCTCCGAGGCGTAGGATCGCGCCTCTACGAGCCGGAGGCCTGAACCTGTGAACGGTTACAAAAAGATTAAAAGGATAAAATTATAGTTGGAGTTTATTTCAACCATTCTTATACAACATGTCTCTTGAAGTCAATATATTATCGTGGTCCAACCCAGATGCGCTACGTATAGTCTGCCACTGTTTGGTCAGCAGTGAATCTCAATTCTTGAATTCCCAGCCTATGAGAAACATGAGTCTCGAATCCCACTTCTTATCCGCATCTTCCGACGGCTCGTTATCGTAGTCGTATCTGTACTGAAATGTCGTGGCAAGCCCCTTGTATATCGGAAACCGAATCCCCTGGCGCGTTTTAATGACCCAGTTGCTCGAATTAGCGATTTTGAAATAGCCATTCTGGTTGTGAAACAACTGAAAGGTCTTGTCGAAGAAATACTGATCATAACTGATCACCCATTGTCCAACCCCGAAATCCTGATCTTCATCCTCGATAAAATCCTCATTCACGTAACCGGGGCCGGCACTGACATACAGATTTAACGTGTCGGATTCAAAAAACTGATATCCCGCGCCGCCTCCCAGTGTTGAGCGTAGGTCCAGGTCTGCGAACTTGTCGTGCTCAAAAAGCGAAAGCGCATAAAAAAACCACTTTTCAGTCAGGAAATGACTGTAGTTCCCGTAGGCCTTCCAGTCCTCGGATGATGTGGCGCCGCGGTCCTTTTCCTTGTTCAACTCTCCCCCGAGAATGAAACGGTTCTTCTCGGTGCGGGCCGAAAACTCACCATCGAGATGAGCCTTGTCAGTGTCTGTGTTGCCCCGTTCCTGGTTGATGCCCACATTGGCGAGCACTTTTATTTTGACAAGAGGCTTGTCTGCCGGATTGATGGCCTTTACTTCCGCAAGTTTGAATTGGGCAGACGCCTCTGTCTTTACAGTCTTGAGCGTCATTTTGTTCCGCACCGTTTCACCTGTAAATCCTTCCAAAAACGAACCATCGCTCAAAATAACCTTGATAGGGTCTTCGGTGATCAGCTTCACGATCTTTTCCCAATCCACGGAAATCTCACCCGCGTAATCGGTTTTGAAAACCAATTTTTGGTTTTCCATGCGAATCATTTTTCCTGTAATGATATCCCCGTTCTCAAGGTGCAGTTGGTCTGCCGTCACCGGATCAGAGGTTGAAAAAACACCGACCAGGATGAAGATCAAAATCTTCAGATGCATTTTCATTTTTCACATCTTCGTTGGCTTTTTGTCCCCACATTCATTGAGGAAGTTTCCTGCATTGCAAACAAGAGTTATAGAAAAACTCAACATCCGATTTTGCCTTCCATATATCTGCCTAACGGTATGATGGCAGTAGGTTTTCTTGGGTTGACCAGGCAAGTAACCATCGGCTTTATCTGATCAGCCTTGGGCGTTCTCATCATCCTGGCTCCGTCTCGCCGGTGGAAGCGGCCGGTGTAATCTCCTTTGGGATTGTGCGAATGTGCAGATCCCGCTGGGGGAAGGCGATCTCAATGGCCAGTTCGCGAAAGCGCCGGTCGATTTCGTACCGGATCTGGCTCGGCACATCCCAGTAATCGTCCACGTGGACCCAGATGCGCAGGCGGAAGATCAGGGCACTGTCGGCATGATCGATAAAAAGCACTTGATGCCGCGGGTACTTCAAAACCTTTTGGGTATTATTTGCGATTTCCAGCAACGTTTTTTCTACCAGGTCGATATCCGACCCATAAGCCACACCCACTTCGATGTTGCGGCGCATCCGCTTGTCCTTGAAACTCCAGTTGGTCAGCCGCTGGCTAATGAAATCCGAGTTCGGGATGATCACCGAGGCATTGTCAAAGGTCTGTGCCACGGTGGCGCGCACGTTGATTTCCTTGACCTCGGCCCAGAGGCCGTTCACTTCCACGTAATCCCCCACCTGGAAGGGCCGCTCGAAGAGCAGGATCAGGCCGCTGATAAAATTGTTGAAAATGTTTTGCAGCCCGAACCCGATCCCGAAGCTGATCGCCCCGAAGACCACGGCCAGCGAAGTGGCGTTGATGCCCAGTGTGCCAAGGAACAATATCAGACCCACCCCCCAACCCAGGTAGCCCGCGATCGTTAGGATCGAGTCCTTGAACCCGCGTTCCAGCGGCTTTTTGTCCAGGATTTTCTCGCTTAACAGTGACCGTCCGAGGCGCACGGCGACATAGGTTATATGAAGTATGACAACCGCCAGAACGATGCCTTTGATGCTGATTTTCAGGCTGCCAATCACAAAGGATAAATGGAAAAAACGGCCCAAACACGACATCAGAGCGCCCGATCTGTCCCAAGCCCAGACAAGGCCCGCCGCCAGGCTGATAAACCAGAGGGAGCGAATGAGTTGGATCAGCGTCCAGCGAAGGTAATGAGCACTGCCTAATGGGTGGTCGTCGTCCGCCGCCGCCCCTTTGGCCCGATGGTCGCGGTGCCACTCCCGGATGGCATTCAGACTGATCCATCCCCAGAGCAACAAGACCACGGTCAAGATCCAGGCGATAATCCAATGATTCGTCAGATATCCATAGCCGACCAGGTTGAGCAGCAGGCTCACTCCCAAGACCAGATAAATCCATCTCCGGATCAGCGCCATCCGTTTCGGATTGGACGCGGCCTGGTCATGGCGCACTCCCTCGGCCACGACCGGTTTCATCTGCCGCCAGAAAACAACGGCCCAGGCCAAAAGAACAATCAACAGAACAACCTGAGCCATCCATATCAGCAGGTTGTTCATTCCAGCGACCCAGATCAGCATGGTGATACCTATGACGCTCGCGCGGAAAAATCGGAAAAATCGACTCAGATGCAGGGATACGAAAGACCGCAAAGCGGTCGGCGGACCGCTGAATCCATATTCCAGATAATCCAACCCCCAGCGCGTTATCAGCAAAACCCTGAATAAATAGAACAGAAAGCGTCTCAAACCCATATCGATGAGCGATAACTGAAAGGAACAGTAGACGCCGAACAGCAGCGTCATGGATAGATACGGCAGAGAGCGGTGCAGCAAGAGCAGCCCCAGGCGGCGATAGTACCAGCCCGGTCCCTCGAGCCTCTCTTCGACCTGCCGCAAAAAGGCCCGACACCAGCTTTGGAGCGCAAGGATTAACGCCAACGCCAATAAAAGACCCGCCCAGTGGGCAACACCGCCCATTTTGAGCCGATCCCACCGGACTTTCCATAGCGCGGGGCTGAAAACCGCCCCGATACGACTCCTGAAAAGCCGCGACGTTTCCTTGAAGGCCTGACCGCTCAACTCACGGTAGGGGGAGAACCGTGTGAAGAGCGATGCTTTTCTCCGGCTTTCCAGGTGGGTAGCGAGTTTTTCACCGATCGCCTTTTTCGCTTCCAACGCGGCCTTTATCCGAATTAGCAGATCCCCGCATATTTTCAGGTAGCGCTCACCCAGCCGTTTCTTTTCTTGAAAAACCTGGAGAAGTTTGCCAGTGGCGGCCTCCAGTTGCTGCTTCTGAGTGTTGGAAAACTTAGACTTCCGGATATCGGCAATCTGATTTTGGGCCAGTTCCATGCGGTCGGCGGTTTGTTGGATCAAAATCGCGGTTGCATCATAGCGTTCCTGAAACATTCCGACCTGCTCGGCCATTCTCTTGGATGCCAGCCGGTTGTTTTTGAGCGCATTTTCCAGCTCATCGATCCGCGGTTGGGACGCCAGCAGCAATTGGCCGTGAGCGGTATCCTTGGAATCGTTGACGTTGATTTCGGTCTGAACCGCCGCCTGCCGGATTTCCAGCTGCTGCAACGACGCCTTCAGGTCCGCGAGCTCGGCGCGTTGGCTGGCCAACACGACTTTGAGGGAATTCAACATATGCTCCGGAGAGCCCACGACGTCGACGGCGCCGCGTTTTTCTCCTTCGGACCGGACCGATAGGGGCAAGGAGAGCATCATCAGTGCCAATAGCGCAAATACAACGACATAGGAATTGGTTTTGTTCAGATTCATCACGCACCTTTTGATGTATTGTGTATTGGGGTCCAACCCCTTTCGCGTTGTTGAATTCATAAACACCATTTGTATTATAAGTTATCACCATCATTTAAGATTACACGCTTTGACTTAAAATAATGAACAAATCATACAAAAAATCCGAATTAATGCAACGCCTTCCTACATCCTCCATACGTTTTCCAGCATTTTATTCGAATCAAGGGGGTTCGAAGCCCATGGGCGCCGTTTTCCACGGATATCCGCTTTTTGCCATTTGGTAGCCAAGATCGAAAAGCCGGCTCATATACTCCGGATCGAATTGCTCTTTGGATTCCATTTTAAAATCTTCCGGAATAAACGCTAGGTTGTATTCGATTCCGTCCCGCTGAGCAGCCAGGTAAATTCGATACAGGTCACCGATTCCCTGGTTTCGGATCAAAGTGCCCAAAGATCGGCCGGCGATCTCTGCCAGTCTGGGTTTCACGGCTTTCCACTTCGGTTGTAGAAACGAGTTTCGAATCAAAAATATTCGATGCTTGCCTTCTATGCCGAGATCTTTCCCTACCTGGCGTACATCCAGCGAAGCCGGGTAAAGGAACACTTGGGAGGAAGCGCCGCCGTCCACATGGATTTCGTCGTAGCTTTTGCCGTCGGCCTCGACTTCAATGAAGACCGGCGGGAAAACACCGGGTATGGAGGCCGACGCCAACAGAACATCGGCCACGAGTTCTGCCGATCGGGGATGCCCGCTGGCGGCAATGGCACCGATGTTCCAGATCACCGGGCGGTCAGCGTCCAGGTTGGTCGTCCCGATATACAGCCGCCGCCCCCTGGCATACTCCGCGGCAATGGCCGCCATCATTTTTTCATCAAATATTTCTCTGAGTATCTTCCGGAGCGGCTCGGAACTTGTCGCGGATTCACCCGTTAGGATTTTAAGAAGCGGCCATACCGTAATTACATCTTTGGTGGACGTTGTGGTATAAAATTTCTTGAGCGGCGCATCTTGTTGGGATCCCAGAAACGCAAACGGGGCGATAAGGGCGCCGGTACTGACGCCGGTTACGACATTGAATTCAGGTCGATCGCCGGCCGCTGTCCAACCGACCAGCAACCCGGCTCCGAACGCGCCATTGGCTCCGCCTCCGGAGAGTGCCAGATAATCGATTGTCTGCCACTTTGCATCCGGGTTGTACTCTTTTATCTGTTTTTTGGATCTGGACAGTCGTTCCTCTATATCAGCCGGGATCTCATCACCCCAATACCGCGCAAACGGCATGCCCCGGATCTTTGCCGCCTGAGCATATTGTTTCGGCACCGGATTACGAACACGTAATGTGGCGCAGCTGCACAAAGCCAGGCTTGCGATAACAAGCAAAACGATTCCCAGTCCGGCTCGGTAATGGGAATGTTCGCGTCCTTTTGTCTTTATCTCCTCTTTCTGTATTAGATTTCTTCTTTTCATTCTGCTTATAGTTCAACAACTTTGCGAACGCATGGAATCTTTGTAAAGCCTTATCAGTTATAGATCGCAAAATGAAATATGCAGATCCGGCTTTAAGGACAAGGTGCTATCCGATGAAAAAACTGCGCATACACGGTAATATTACATTCTATTGCAGTCCTCGCTTAAAGCATTTAACGATACCTGCAAAGCGGTTTATTCTTTGACTGGTTTGCTTTCAGGAGCCTCTTTCATTTCAGTGGCTTCTTTGATTTCAGGGGCCTCTTTGGCTTCAAGGGCGCTTTTAAATTCTTTTTTGGGAATTTGCTTGATTTCAGAGTTCTGCAACGTCACATTGGTGTTAGTCTTTTCATCCGTAAATTTTATGGCGCCGCCCCTTTCATCTTTAACTTTAGTTGTGTAATAAACATTGCCGGTAGCCGGGTCTTTGACCATGTAATAGCCACCGCAGCCCAAAATCGCGACTAAAAAAAACATTGCCGGTAGAATCGCTAAAACTTTGTGTCTCATTTTTCCTCCTTTATATCGCACTTTATTTGTTTGTTATTTATAGGTTTCGTTTTTATAATATTAAAATATGTCAAAGGCAAACTATAATGCTTCACGAAAAATCCGGATGAGGAGGATCGTAATGCACGATACCTTGCCTGAACTTTCAATTACTGAAAAGTGAAGGTTTCCAAACGATATCAAATTTTGTTAGATCTTGATATTGTTTTAACCATTAAAACATTTAAGTTGCAGATGTCATGCTATGTTGAAGTTAAGGTTGAACAAATTTTTATTTTGATTATTTTTTAATTACCTCCATCCATCTATAGCTGAGTTTTGAGAACTATCTGGTGTCATCTTCAATGACTCGGCCGTAGAAAACTGAGGTGGTTACCCATCCAATTCCAGATTTACCTATAATCCCCTCAACGATAGGCTCACTGACTTTTTCTATAGATTTCCATACGATAATAAAACAGCCTGCCATCCAACTGCCGCATGATCGGACAGCCAAAACTTAACGCCCAAGCCAGGTTTTCTCTACGGTCGTTCTTCTTTACTCCACTCACGGTGGATTCCCTACCATAGCCATAGCCGGCACTTGCCGCTGTCCAGAGCCCCGGGCGAAAGGTATAAATGAGATGAGTTTGGATGGTTCTTTCGGTAAGGCATCTTGGGGAAAAGCACCGGTAATCCAAAAAATAGCAGCGCCGTACATATACCTGCAAAAGCTCTTAATATCATTTTGTTCCTCTCATTTAGCTTGGCTTGCCTGTTTTTTTTCAGCCTGCATAAGAACCATTTGATAGCTGATATAATATTTGTAAATGTTGCTGACGTATTGAACGGTTTCCCTGCCGATTGATTTTGCAGCCGCGATTTCTACGTTGAAAAACCACACGTTTGGGTCAAGTCCCATAGCACCAGCTTTCTTGCGAAGCTCGTTTATCCTGGCCGGACCGGCGTTATAGGACGCAAAGGCAAAGAGCATCTTGTTGACCTCATCCATGGGTTCGTCTCTGAAGTACCGGTCGATAATAAACCTCAGGTATTTCGTGCCGGCCTGTATGTTATTTTCCAACTTCTCAATATCGGGAATGTTGACATTAGGATCCTTCGCAGTGGTCGGGAGTATCTGCATAACGCCGACAGCACCTGAAGGACTACGCTTGCTATGGTCAAGACCGGACTCTTGATAAGCCTGGGCGCCTATCATCAAGTAATTGAAGCCGTATTCACCGGCGTATTTTTTGAAAAGTTGTACCATCGATTGATATTTTTTCAGTTCTTTTTCGGACAAGGCGTTTTTTACGTATTTGGTATTTTGCAAGTACCGTTTGAACAGAATATTCCCCAGCATCGTCCCCTCTTTGTGGCCTTTTACAAATTCGTTGACCACAGCCTTGAGTTTTGGGCTATCCTTTCGAAAGGCCCAGGCGATCTCGCCCCCGGCTCTCACGGCAATGTCCTGGTGAACGATTATATTGTCAAAGATCTGTTTCCAAAATTGAGCCTTGTGGCTGTCCATCACAATCATCGGGATAAGACCGGCGTTAACCATTTCCAGTAAATCTTCATCCTCAAACGTCTCATCGGCAAGAACCAATTTCATCTGAGATTTTCCGGCCTTTTTAAAAGACGTATTCAACTGGCTCAGACTTTCATAATAGCTGCTCGACCGGCGAACATGAATTTCCTTACCCGACAGATCGTCGATACTTTTTATTGAAGGTGCCGAAGGTCCGGTGACAAGCAGCTCTTTTACGCCGCTCAGAAAAGGATTAGAAAAGTCCACCTGTTTCTGACGTTGGGTTGTAATGGTCAGGTTGGCGACGGCAATATCTCCAAGTCCCTTAAGCAGAGAAGGTAGGAGCTCGTCACGGCTGACAGGGATGAATACAACATGGAATTTCAGAGTTTTGGTCTTCAACTTTTTGTTGACAAATTTTTCAAATACTTTCAACGCCTCATAGGACAGTCCGTATTGCCGTCCTCGATCTAAGAAGTAGAATGTTTTGCTGTAGGTTACCAAGGCACGGATCCTGCGATGTTGGACCATCTCATCAAAATCACCGACCATCTTTTTATACTGCAAAGGTATTCCCTGCGGCGAGGTTTTTTTATCAGCTGTCGCGATTCCAGGTATGACAGAGAACAATATACCGGTGAGGATTGCGATCTTTGTTATAATTAGCAAGATAAAATTGGGACTATTTGCCCTTAATCGAATCGGGTGAAAATAGAACATGGATCGTTTTCCTTTCATTCCTTAATTATAAAAAGTCTAAAAACAAGAAATATTGTAGAAATTGAATAAATTAAAAAAATAAAAGTTCATTTCGCCAAACCTCTGCCTCAGACTAATTACAATGATTCGCCTTTGGAAACGTTGCCTGATCATAGCGAAACTTAGTAGCGCCGGATACGCTCTGAGTGATACTGCAACCACCCTGAAGGATGAAACCCGCCAGCAGAAGCACATTGAGCATTACCACCAACGATCGCTTATACCCTATAGTTGCATAAATAACATGACAAAATGGGTTTAAAAGTAATAATTACAAGCCATTCAACCTGTTTTAACTATTCTGCTGAAATGAACTCCGGATGGCATCCTGAAATCAGTGAAAAACAGCCATGTTATTTACCCTACGGGAAAGCCGATGGCACCGCATCTCCAGCGTTGTCAAGGGCTTGCG
>JGI24024J18818_10000798_pt1 | contig 12564 bp, 15 predicted proteins | sample Cruoilmetagenom2_FD_18818 | JGI IMG/M metagenome (IMG submission 18818) | reverse complement strand
AAGCTCGAGTGGATTTCGACGTCTTCGCATTCCCACAGGAGTCGGTCATTTAATTCATCATATATATTAGGAGAATGAAGCTAATCACTGACCAGGATGCCTATGGCGACCACTTCGTGCAACACTTTAGGTTAATCACTCATATATCACAAATCAAGTTCACTTATAAGGAATGAACTGGCCGAGCTAGCTCGAGTCTACAGTACGCGGATACTTCAGAAATGAGTTTTTTTATTTTCACTAATAAAATATATTTGGCAGAAATCTTATATTTTATGAGAGATTTTCTATGGTCTGAAACTCTGTAGTTTATACGGTGTGTTTTCCGAGCAAAAAAGTCGCAAGGGTATTTTGCGCATGATATACTACGTCTAGAGTTTGTATTTTAAAGGAGGATTTTTTCTTATGGCAATTGTACACGGAACAGATCAAAGCTTTACAAGTGAAATTTCAGACGGCTTAGTATTAGTCGATTTTTGGGCACCTTGGTGTGGGCCATGTAAAATGATTGCTCCAGTTTTAGAAGAATTAGATAGTGAAATGAGTGACTCAGTAAAAATCGTCAAGGTTGATGTTGATGAAAATCAAGAAACAGCTAGCAACTTTGGAATTATGTCAATCCCAACACTAGTACTATTTAAAGATGGGCAGCCTGTTGACAAAGTCGTAGGTTTCCAACCGAAAGAAGCTTTAGCACAACTTGTTCAAAAACACGCATAATTCAAAAACCGGGTTCCTTAGGGCGCCCGGTTTTTTTACAGGTGATGACTATGATAAATGATTTAATTCAACAGAAATGTGCGATACTTCCTGACCAACCAGGATGCTATTTAATGAAAGATCGTCAAGGGACGATTATCTATGTTGGGAAAGCAAAAGTTCTAAAAAATCGTGTTCGTTCATATTTTACCGGAAGTCATGATGGAAAAACGCAACGACTGGTAAGTGAAATTGAAGACTTCGAATACATTGTAACCTCGTCAGATATTGAGGCGCTAATATTAGAATTGAATTTAATAAAAAAACACGATCCAAAATATAACATTATGTTAAAAGATGATAAGACCTATCCGTATATAAAAATTACGGGTGAAAAACATCCGAAGCTTATTACGACTAGAATCGTAAANAAAGATAAGGGTAAATATTTTGGTCCTTATCCAAATGCTTACGCTGCTAGTGCAACNAAAAAACTTTTGGATCGTTTATATCCACTTCGTAAATGCCCGACATTACCCGACNGAGTTTGTTTATACTATCATTTAGGTCAATGCTTAGCTCCCTTGTGTGAAGCCTATNGAGCAGGAATCCTATCGGGAGATTATCGATCAAATTACACGTTTCTTAAATGGTGGATACCAACAGGTAAAACAAGAGTTAACGGAAAAAATGTCTTCAGCTGCTGAGAATTTGGAGTTTGAACGTGCTAAGGAATACCGAGATCAGATTATGCATATCGAAACAGTAATGGAAAAACAGAAAATTACTACGAATGATTTTACCGACCGTGACGTTTTTGGTTTTTCTGTAGATAAGGGCTGGATGTGCGTCCAAGTATTCTTTGTTAGACAAGGGAAATTAATNGAACGGGATGTTTCTTTATTTCCGCTCTACCAGGATCCAGATGATGAATTTTTAACGTTTTTAGGTCAATTTTATGATCAACCCCATCACATAAAACCCAAAGAAGTATTATTACCTAGTTCAGCGGATCTTGATTTGGCTAAGCAACTACTTGAAGTTAAAGTAGAATCACCTAGCCGAGGAAAGAAAAAACAAATGATTGATTTAGCAACGAAAAACGCAGAAATTGCGATTCGTGAAAAATTTCAACTGATAGATCGCCAAGAACAGCGAACGATTGGTGCTGTCGAGGAACTTGGTGAAGCAATGAATATCGCTCCACCTCTTCGAATTGAAGCATTTGATAACTCTCATATATATGGTACCGATGCAGTTTCCGCGATGGTATCGTTTATTGACGGGAAACCGAATAGAAAAGATTATCGGAAGTATAAAACGAAAACAGCTGCGCGTCATGATGACTATGGTGCGATGAGAGAAGTTGTGCGTAGACGGTACACACGTGTACTTAAGGACGGTTTACCTCTTCCAGATTTAATCGTAATAGACGGAGGAAAAGGTCAGATGGAAATTGCTCGAGAAATCATTGAGGATGAGCTTGGTTTATCCATCCCAATAGCAGGTCTTGCAAAGGATGCAAAACATCAAACTTCTTCTTTGTTATATGGAGAACCTCCTCAAATCATTCCGTTGAAACGTACGAGTGAAGGTTTTTATTTACTGCAGCGTATTCAAGATGAAGTACATCGATTCGCCATCACGTTTCACAGACAACAACGTGGCAAACAATCCATTGCTTCAGCATTAGATGGCTTTGAGGGGATAGGGCCGAAACGGAAGAAAATGCTTCTGAAGCACTTTGGATCTGTTAAACGGATTAAAGAAGCGACCGTTGAAGAATTAAAAGAATCGGGATTGCCTATGCAAATTGCAGAGTCGATGTCGACTTATTTTAAAAATGAGACATTGTCAAAAGAGTAAACGTATGATATTGTAGACTCACTGAAAATGAATCACTAATGACAGTTCCTAAAGCTTAACAAAAACAGTGGATGTCCATTATTTTGCTAAACTTTTTGAACAATTATTAATTAAGTGATGATAGAGGTGCGAATCTCATCATTAACATGTTCGAGGATAAACAGATCCGGAGACAGCATGTGAAAGGGGTATTCGCCGAAGTTTAACATAGACTGTTTCGTGTTGAGCTGGTTTTGCATTGAATAAGTGCAGGATTGTCAGAATCTAATGGATTCTGGAGGGCTATCTCACATGGACGCTTCTTTTGAACGGACATGAATGGAGACAGCTTTTCGCGAATTTTCGTGAACGGGCTGTTTTTTTATTTAGCTTCTTTGGAAATAAGGGAGAAATTACATTGAGTCGTAAGGTTATGAAATTTGGTGGAACATCAGTAGGAAGTACTGAACGTATACGTAATGTTGCAAAGCGCATTATAGGTGAAACATCAAAGGGCCATGAAATTGTTGTGGTTGTATCTGCAATGGGTAAATCCACAGATGAAATGGTCCGTCTAGCTGAAGATTTAACATCACAACCTTCTAAACGAGAGATGGATATGTTGTTATCTACAGGTGAGCAGGTCACAATCGCTTTGTTGACAATGGCTCTACAACATATGGGTCAAGAAGCAGTGTCTTATACAGGTTGGCAGGCTGGAATCGTAACCGAGTCGGTTCATGGGAATGCACGAATTGAAAATATGGATTCTGTTCGTATCGAACAATCCTTGGCAGAAGGTAAAGTCGTTGTTGTTGCAGGGTTCCAAGGGATGGATTCCTTTGGAGAGATTACAACCCTTGGAAGAGGTGGATCGGATACAACTGCTGTTGCCCTTGCCGCTGCGATTAAGGCAGAACAATGTGATATTTATACAGATGTTGATGGTATTTATACTTCTGATCCGCGTTTTGTGCATGGGGCTAGAAAGTTAGAACAATTATCTTATGATGAAATGTTAGAACTTGCGAATTTAGGCGCTGGAGTTTTACATCCTCGTGCTGTAGAATTCGCTAAAAATTATGGCATGCCACTAAGTGTTCGATCCAGTTTAAGCGAAGTGACAGGTACCATTTTAATGGAGGAACCAACTATGGAGAACAATCTAATTGTACGTGGAGTTGCTTTTGAACCGGAAATAGTAAGATTAACAATAGGATATGAAGTACCTTTTAACGGCTCTTTAGCGAAAATTTTCACTACACTTGCTAAACATCATGTGAATGTCGATATTATTGTTCAAAGTATTATGGAGGGGACACAACCAAGTGTTTCNTTCTCAATAAAAAAAGAAGATTTTGCATCAACCATTGAAATTCTCGAAAGCAAAAAAGTTGAATTAGGATACCAATCTTCGAATTTTGAAGTTGGTTTAGCAAAAGTTTCTATTGTTGGTTCTGGTATGGTATCAAATCCAGGGGTAGCGGCACAAATGTTTGATCGCCTTCGCAAAGAGGGAATTCCAGTGAAAATGGTCAGCACATCGGAAATTAAAGTTTCTGTAGTTGTTCCTGAAAGTGACATGATAAAAGCTACAAATGCACTACATGATGAATTTAATCTAGCGTCTGTAAGAGTATAATAGGGTGATTTCATGGTATGATGAAGGTATCATTATGGTGAGAGGTAGTGAATCAAATGAACTGGCATATCGTGGAGGATTTAATTAGAAAAGCACAGCGTGACGGACAGTTTGAAAATTTGCCGGGAGCGGGTAAACCTTTGCCACCGGATGAATTTGCTCACTACCCTGAAGATATTCGTATGGTGATGCGCATCCTGAAAAATTCGGGGCATGATGATGAAGCTCAATTTGTAAAAGAAGAAATGAGCGATTTGAAACTTCAAATGAAAAAAGCTTCACAAAAAGAAAGAACAGAACTAGAGCAACAGTACAATCAAAAACTAACTCAAATGAACCAACTCTTATCAAAAAAAGGCATTCAAACGAATAGTAATGCATTTAAACAGTACCAAACACAAATTGACACCAAGTTAAAATGGGATTAAACAAACGGGCACAACCACATCTTTTCGATGTATTGTGCCCTTTTTTTATATCTTTTCTTTCAGATCCCATTTTAGATGAAAAAGGACATGATTTTTTTTTATCGATTTTTCTTCATAGCATTCAGTTAAAAACCCGCTTAACTTTTGCTGTTGTTGTGCCAAAAATCCTGATTCCAACTTAAAACAACGTTGTTGAAGATTTAACATTTCTAATTCTCCAGTTAGTTCATAATAAGCTTCGTCTTTTTCAGATTTAACTAGTGAAAGATGTCCCCATCCCGCTTCCTCGAAAAATGATATCGTTTCATCCATTGAAAACATTTGAAATTTTCGTCCCAATTCTTTTCCAGCCCAATACAAAATATCGTCCTCATGTTTACCTAATATGGAAGAAAGAACATGTTCACGAATAAGTTCGTATCCAAATAATGGAATAGTTTTACTATCAGTTGTTGTCATTTTCATCCCGCTTTCTGAGAATTTTCGGGTCAATATTTTATTAATATAAGAAGTTTTGATGAACAATGTAGAATTTCTATGTCCATATCGAGCATTTTTCTGCATTTTAAAGTCTCAGTTCTTTGTCTACGTTGTCTTGACGCTCCTTTGCGTGAAGAGTACAATGGACATGTTATAATATTGTACCATGATGAAATACGCAGTCAATGATGCTTTCGTTTGAAAATGAAGGTATGTCCTTGTCTGTCTATTTAAGTACTAAGGGGGGTAACAGTCTTGTCGAAAGATCGTGAATTTTATTTGCGTCGATTACATTCACTTATTGGGATCATTCCAGTCGGTTTGTTTTTGGCACAACATTTAGTTGTTAACCATTTCGCAACTAAGGGAGCAGAATCATTTAACACAGCAGTTCACTTTATGGAAAGTTTACCATTCGTATTATTCTTGGAATGGTTTGTAATTTACATCCCATTAATGTTCCATGCGTTTTATGGTCTGTATATCGCTTTTACAGCGAAAAACAACCCACAACGCTATGGTACATTCCGTAACTGGATGTTTGTTTTACAACGTATCACTGGAATCATTCTTGTTGTGTTTATCGCATGGCATATATTTGAAACCAGGTTCCAAAAGGCAATTGGTGCTCAAGAAGTTAACTTTAACATGATGGCTGATATTTTAGCGAATCCATTAATGTTTGCATTTTACGTGATAGGTGTTGTGTCTGCAACATTCCATTTAGCAAACGGAATATGGTCATTCTTAGTAAGCTGGGGGATCACTCAATCACCTACTTCACAACGAATTTCAACATATGTGACATTAGGTATCTTCTTAGCATTAACTGTAGTCGGCGTTCGAGCGCTTCTTGCATTCGTGTAACAAGTTCATAGTTTGAAAGCATTTGACTACTACTAAAAGAGGAGTGGGAAGAATCATGGCAAAAAGTAAATTGATTGTTGTCGGCGGCGGATTAGCTGGATTAATGGCAACAATTAAAGCGGCCGAAGAAGGCACGCCAGTAGAATTATTTTCTCTAGTTCCTGTTAAACGCTCACACTCTGTTTGTGCACAGGGTGGGATTAACGGAGCTGTAAATACAAAAGGTGAAGGTGATTCACCTGCAATTCACTTTGACGATACAGTATACGGTGGGGATTTCTTAGCAAACCAACCACCAGTACAAGCAATGGCTGAAGCAGCACCTGGTATTATTCGTCTATTAGATCGTATGGGTGTAATGTTTAACCGTACACCTGAAGGATTACTAGATTTCCGTCGTTTTGGTGGCACGATGCACCACCGTACAGCTTTCGCTGGTGCTACCACTGGCCAACAATTATTGTACGCACTTGACGAGCAGGTTCGTCGTTACGAAGTAGAAGGCCTTGTAACAAAGTATGAAGGATGGGAATTCCTTGGTGCTGTATTAGATGATGATGGTGTATGTCGTGGTGTTATGGCTCAAAGCCTAACTACTATGGAAATTCGTGCTTTCCGCGGTGATGCTGTTATTATGGCAACTGGTGGACCTGGAATCATCTTTGGTAAATCAACGAACTCAGTAATCAATACAGGTTCTGCGGCTTCAATCATTTATCAACAAGGTGCTCACTATGCAAATGGTGAATTCATTCAAATTCACCCTACAGCAATTCCTGGTGATGACAAACTTCGTTTGATGTCTGAATCAGCACGTGGTGAAGGTGGACGTATTTGGACATATAAAGACGGAAAACCTTGGTATTTCTTAGAAGAAAAATATCCAGCGTACGGAAATTTAGTACCACGTGATATTGCTACTCGTGAAATTTTTGATGTTTGTGTAAATCAAAAACTAGGTGTCAATGGTGAAAATATGGTGTTCTTAGATCTTTCTCACAAAGATCCGAAAGAATTGGATATTAAACTTGGTGGAATTATCGAAATCTATGAGAAGTTCACAGGTGAAGATCCACGCAAACTTCCGATGAAAATTTTCCCAGCAGTTCACTATTCTATGGGTGGATTATGGGTGGATTATGATCAGATGACAAGCATTCCAGGTTTATTTGCAGCTGGTGAATGTGATTACTCTCAACATGGTGCTAACCGTCTTGGAGCAAACTCGTTACTTTCTGCCATTTATGGTGGAATGGTTGCAGGTCCCAATGCAGTTAAATACATGAGCGGACTAAAAACACACGCAGAAGATATGCCGTCTACAATTTTCGATGCGCACATTGCTGCTGAACAACAAAAATGGGATGAAACATTGGCTTTAGATGGTACGGAAAATGCATACGTCTTGCATAAAGAGCTTGGCGAATGGATGACTGACAACGTAACGGTTGTNCGTTACAACGACCGACTAAAAGCAACTGATGAAAAAATTCAAGAGCTTCTTGAACGCTATAATAATATCAACATTAATGACACACAAAAGTGGTCTAACCAAGGCGCAACTTTCACACGTCAGTTGAAAAACATGTTATACTTAGCTCGCGTAATTACACTGGGTGCATTAAACCGTGATGAGAGTCGTGGTGCTCATTACAAACCTGATTTCCCAGAACGTAATGACGAGCAATTTATGAAAACGACAATGGCGAAATTCGATCCTGCAACGGGTGCGCCAATCTTCCATTATGAAGATATTGATGTATCTTTAATTCCACCACGTAAACGTGACTATTCAGCGAAAGGGGATCATTAATCATGAACGCAACAGCAACTAAAACAGTCGTTCTGGAGATCCTTCGCCAAGATAATACAGAATCTACACCATATTGGGAAAAATTCGAGTTAAACTATCGTCCAAATATGAACGTAATTTCAGCATTAATGGAAATTCGTCGTAATCCAGTCAATGTTGATGGAAAACAGACTACACCAGTAAACTGGGATATGAACTGTTTGGAAGAAGTGTGTGGTGCATGTTCGATGGTCATCAATGGCCGTCCGCGTCAATCATGTACAGCTCTTATTGACCAATTAGAGCAACCCGTTCGTTTAGAACCGATGAAGACATTCCCAGTAGTACGTGACTTAATCGTTGATCGTACAAGAATGTTTGATTCATTGAAAAAAGTAAAAGCTTGGGTTCCTATTGATGGTACGTATGATCTAGGTGAAGGTCCACGTATGCCAGAACGCAAACGTCAATGGGCATACGAATTATCAAAATGTATGACTTGTGGTGTATGTTTAGAAGCTTGTCCAAATGTAAACAGCGGTTCAGACTTCATTGGACCAGCACCATTGTCACAAGTTCGTTTAATGAATGCACACCCAACAGGTGCAATGAATAAAGACGAGCGTCTAAACGCNATTATGGGTGAAGGCGGACTTGCAAATTGTGGTAACTCTCAAAACTGTGTAGTTGCTTGTCCTAAAGGAATTCCTTTAACAACATCTATTGCAGCTCTAAACCGTGACACGACGGTTCAAATGTTCAAAAACTTCTTTGGAAGCGACCACATGGTTGACTAATAAGGAGTAAATATGGCAGCCCTACATGTTAAAGTGTAGAGCTGCCTTTTTTGTTGACTTCAATTCGAATAATCGCAATCAGTAAATTAATTTTAATTTCCACTAAAACTTTGGTACAATAATTTTGAGTAAATGAATGAGTATTCATTTAAATACAATTCAGCAAGGAGAGATTATAAATGCGTGCACCTTACATTAAAGATTTAAAAGAATGGACAAGAGGATTCCATTTTTCCGTGCCAGTTCAAGTTCGTTTTAGTGAAACGGACATGTATGGTCATTTGAATAATACATATAACTTTTCTTATTTCGAATTTGCTCGAATTGAATTTTTCAAACATATAGGCTTAATGAATGATTGGCTGAATCCTAAAGGAAGTACGATTCCAGTGGTTGCGGATCTCCAGTGTGATTATGTGAAACAGGTTTACTTTGATGAAAAACTTGATATTCATGTAAAAGCTGCTTCTATTGGCACTTCATCTGTAGATATTCATTACCATGCAACAAATACAAATGGTGAAACACTTTTCACTGGAAGAGGTACAATCGTACAAATAGACAAAAAAACAGGTAAAGGGTTCCCATGGACCGAAGAAGAAAAATCCGTTTTCCTTCCTAATTAGCCGTCACCGCAACAATCCTTCTAACATAAGTTACAAGGAAGAGCGGATAGGAGGGGCGTATGTTGCCAGAAAGAGCACACCATCGTTCATTGTTAACGGGTAGAGAACGTGAAATATTTCAATTGTTGGTGCGTGATTATTCAACAAAAGATATCTCAATTCAGTTGAAAATCAGCGAAAAAACGGTGAGAAACCATATTTCTAACACGATTCAAAAACTTGGCGTCTCAGGTAGAGCGCAAGCCATCTTAGAACTTCTTAGACTAGGAGAACTTGCTCTTGACTGAGTAAGTCTTGCCATTTCCCTAAAAAAACGTCACAATAAACATAACAGTATTTGTTTTTAGGGAGTGGACACTATTTATGACAGAACATATGGCAAATAATGCAACAAATGCAGAACAAGTGGCTTTCTTAGAGAAAGAGCTTCGATATATCTCAGGAATCATCAAACAAAAAGGTAGAGAAATTTTAAGTAATTACACAATTACTCCACCACAATTCATTGCTTTACAGTGGCTATTTGAACATGGAGATATGACAATCGGAGATCTTTCTACAAAAATGTACTTAGCATTTAGTACGACCACCGATTTAGTAGATCGAATGGAAAAAAATCAATTAGTCCTACGGGTGCGAAATGAGCAAGATCGACGTGTCGTTCAAATTCATTTATTAAAAGAAGGCGAACGAGTCATCGAAGAAGTAATTGAAAAGCGCAAAGACTATTTGCGTGATGTTTTGTCGGATTTCGACGAACAAGAAGTATCGCAGTTATCAACGTTATTAAGAAAACTCCATTTAGAAATGAAAGCGGATTGAGGCGAATCGAGTGAATGCACCAATAGGTGTTATCGATTCAGGTGTAGGCGGCTTGACAGTTTTAAAAGAGCTGATGCATAGATTGCCCAATGAACAATTCATCTATATTGGAGATACTGCTAGATGTCCATATGGCCCTCGGTCTGCTCATGAAGTGAGAAGATTTACTTGGCAATTGGCTGAAGCACTTAATGACCAATCTATTAAAATGCTTGTTGTTGCGTGTAATACTGCAACCGCAGTGGCACTTGAATCGTTACAAAAAAACTGTAATTATCCTGTCGTAGGTGTTATCTTCCCTGGTGCACGTGCGGCGATAAAAGCAACGAAGAGATCTGAGGTATGTATCTTGGGCACTTCGGGAACCATCCGAAGCGCTGCTTATGAGCGCGCGATTAAGTCGCTTTCGTCATCATGTTCGATTGTACCGTTTGCATGTCCTGCATTTGTGCCACTTGTAGAGAGTGATCAATATGAAGGTGAATTTGCAAAAGATCTCGTTGCAAAAACGTTAGAACCATTAAAAAAGGAAACATTTGATACATTGATTCTAGGTTGCACACACTATCCTTTGCTGCAAAAGCATATTGAGGAAGTAGTTGGAGAGCATGTTACTGTTTTATCTTCGGCCGAAGAAACGGCAGAAGATGTAATGCAATTGCTAAACTATTATCAAATAGACCAAAAGCAAACAGTTCAGCCAACGCATACTTTTTATACAACTGGTTCGGTTCCTATGTTCAAGTCAATTATCACTAAATGGCTTGAGATAGAAAATCCGAACATTAAAACACTAACATTTGATTAAAACCCGTTGATATCCTTATTAAGGAATCAACGGGTTTTGATTCGTTTAGAGAAAATATGATACGATAAGTGCGCGAAGTATTCGAGGAGGCATTGTACACGATGAGAAATGATGGACGAATGAAAGAACAACTAAGATCGATTAAAATTGATACAGATTATTTGGTGCATCCAGAAGGTTCTGTACTCATTACAGTAGGACAGACAAAAGTTATATGTACCGCAACATTAGAAGAAAGAGTGCCACATTTTTTAAGAGGACAAGGTAAAGGCTGGATAACGGCTGAATATTCAATGTTACCGAGAGCTACAGAATCACGAACGCAACGAGAAGCATCTAAAGGGAAAATTGGTGGGCGTACAATGGAAATTCAACGTCTTATTGGACGAGCACTTCGAGCTGTGGTGAATTTAGAAGCGCTTGGAGAAAGAACGGTATGGATTGATTGTGACGTCATTCAGGCTGACGGTGGGACACGCACGGCATCCATTACAGGTGCATTTGTTGCAATGACCATGGCAATTGCAAAATTACAAACTGAGAAACAGCTTCCTCTATTTCCAATAACTGATTTTCTAGCTGCGACAAGTGTTGGGATTGACAAGGAGCTCGGAGCAATTCTCGATTTAAACTATATTGAAGATTCATCTGCGCTTGTTGATATGAATATTATTCAAACGGGGTCAGGTCAGTTTGTTGAGTTACAAGGTACAGGTGAAGAATCTACCTTTACTAGACAACAACTTAATGAACTTCTCGATTTAGGGGACATAGGAATTCAGCAATTAATTGCAGCACAAAAAGAAGCGCTTGGTGAAATATCCGGATTAATTGTAGAGAGTTTCGAAGCAAAATGATGAAAAACATAATAGTCGCTACTAAGAATAAAGGAAAAGCTAAAGATTTTGAAGCCATCTTTCATCCTTATGGATTTAATGTGTTGACACTTCATGATGTAGCATCTGATATGGAGATTGAGGAAACCGGAAGTACATTTGAAGAGAATGCGATATTAAAGGCTGAGGCATTAGCAGAACGATTGCAAATGTTCGTGATAGCAGATGATAGCGGCTTAGCAATTGATGCTTTAAACGGCGCGCCAGGCGTCTATTCGGCTCGATATGCCGGTGAAGATAAGAGTGATGAAGCGAATATCGACAAGGTGTTGGAAGAGCTTTCAGAAGTGGAAGACACAAACAGAACGGCGCGCTTTTGTTGTGCTCTTGCATTAGCTGGTCCAAGCATGGATACAAAAACGGTATTTGGTACATGTGAAGGAACTATCTCTCGCATTAAAAAAGGAATGAATGGTTTTGGGTATGATCCTATATTTTTCATTCCAGCACTAGGCAAAATGATGGCTGAACTAACTCCTGAAGAAAAAAGTGCAATTTCTCATCGTGGAAATGCGATTAAAAAAATTGAAGCTGAATTACCACACTTCTTAACGTAAGGGGTTGCTAACATGAAGATTTTAGTAATGAGTGATACACATGGAGATTCCCTCGTAATCGATCAAGTTATTAAACATGTGGGATCAGTCGATGCAATTTTTCATTGTGGAGATAGTGAACTTGATAATCAACACGAGTCTTTAAAATCTGTCTATATTGTGAGAGGTAACTGTGATTTTGATTCTTCATTTCCGAATGAAGTGATTACTGATATTAAAGGCACTAAAATCTACATGGCACACGGTCATTTGTTACAAGTGAAAAAATCGATGATTCCAATAAAATTAAGAGCTCAAGAAGTGGA
>JGI24024J18818_10000796_pt1 | contig 12587 bp, 12 predicted proteins | sample Cruoilmetagenom2_FD_18818 | JGI IMG/M metagenome (IMG submission 18818) | reverse complement strand
ATATTTACCGAAGGCCCGGCAGATGTCGCAGTGCTGAATGGCATCAATTTTTCTGTCGCAGCAGGTGAACAGGTCGCCATCATCGGCAGCTCAGGTTCCGGTAAAAGTACTTTGCTGCATTTGCTGGGAGGCCTCGACGAACCCAGTTCAGGAACAGTAATGGTTGACGGTATAGACATCAATACTCTCAAACAGGCTGAACGTGGGCGGCTGCGCAACCGTAGCCTGGGCTTTGTCTACCAGTTTCATCACCTGCTGCCGGAGTTTAGCGCACAGGTAAATGTCGCCATGCCGCTGTTGATACGCCGTGATGACAGTAAGCAGGCTATGCAGCAGGCAGCAGAGATACTTGACCGGGTCGGTTTGTCGCACAGGCTGCAGCACAAGCCCGGTGAGCTGTCCGGTGGTGAGAGACAGCGCGCCGCACTGGCACGTGCGATGGTGGCCAGGCCACAATGCATACTGGCGGATGAACCCACCGGTAACCTCGATCGAAGAATGGCCGAATCGGTCTACTCGCTGATGCTGGAGATGAATGAAGAAAATGGAACGGCTTTTGTGATCGTTACCCATGATCAGAGTCTCGCCGAACGCATGAACCGGATCTGTACTCTTGATGACGGGGTACTGACGGACTGAAGTTTTAAGTTCCAAGTTCCAAGATCCAAGATCCAAGATCCAAGTGGAAAGATTTTGGGATTTCAGAAAACCTCTGTGTTCCCTATGTCCTCTGTAGTGAAAGCTTTTGTTTTTAGGTTCTTAGCTTTTCGACTTGGAACTTCTTTACAACTCCTTCGAATGACAAATTTTTTCTTTACGGTTGCGGCGCAGTTGCCAGTTTCTAATGATGTGTATGCGCCACAGGCCTCTGGTCAACAGGTAACCAGCCAGTGCCAGCAAGCATCCAAGGATAATTGAACCCAGCCAAAGAGGAAGGACTTGAGACATCAGCCAGCTCATGGTCATGTCATCAAATTCAACAATCTCTTTGCCGAGTATTTTTGCTCCCAGTAAATAACCTGCACCGTAGAGAGGAATCCAGGTGACCGGGTTCGATATCCAGACCAGGCTTACAGAAATCGGCAGATTGACCTTGAACAGGATAGCCATCATTGCCGCCACCAGCATTTCCAGTGGCATAGGCAAATAGGCACAGAACAGGCCGATAGCGACAGCACCGGAAACAGTTCGTCGATTGAGGTGCCAGAGGCAGGGGTGATGAAGAAAAGGTTTGAACGGCCTTAATTGCGTTGTTTCATGGAAACTACGACGATCAGGGATATAACGCTTAATAAACTTCCTTGGCATAAATAAAGTATAGCACCGAGAATCAGCTTTTATCTGAAAAATAGAATATACACTTACTTTATTTACTGTGGATTTAACCACGTATTAACCGCAGATGACGCAGAGGTTCGCAGAGACAAATAATATTTTTGGTGGTTTTTCCTTCTAATTATTTAGAGGCTATTTGTTATTCAAGTCATGCAAAAGGTGATTTAGAAAAAACGCATAAAAAATTAAGCAGATTTTCCCTGCGAACCTCTGCGGCTAATATTATCTTTTGACTTGATTTGAAATCATTTTCGTCATTAAATCTAGAAAACTAAACAAGGATATAACCACCTGAAGCAGGCAAGGATGCCAGCCATTATATATTCACGTCTTCCCCTGTCTGCGCTTGCCTTTCTGGCGGGTGCAGTTGCCCTGTTCTCTTTACCGAACCTGGACCTTGTATGGTCTATGGCCGGTATATTACCTGTTGTTCTTATATCTCTGCTGTTTTTACATAAATGGCGGTGGCCTGTTCTGTTTTTTCTGGCAGGTTTTTTCTGGTCAGGGTTTGTTGCCTGTCAGCAATTGTCGAATGCCCTGCCACAGGAACTGGCAGGTAAGAATGTTATTGTCGAGGGCGTTGTTGAAGGCCTGCCGGTCAGGGAAGGGCGGGTGCTGCGTTTTAACTTCAAAGTATTTCGTTCCGAGCGGGTAGAGGGCAGGCAAATACAGGGAATAATCCGCGTTAGTGATTACCGCAGAGACTCCATCGACCCGCAGCCGGGTGAAGCATGGCGCCTGCTGCTGCGGGTCAAGCCGCCGCATGGTTTTGCCAACCCGGCGGGATTCGATTATGAAAAATGGCTGTTCAGTGAGCGCATTATTGCTACGGCCTATATACGAAAAAATAAAGACAATAGCTCCAGGCTAAACCATCGACTAGCTGGCCTGGACCGGCCAGCCGTTATTGATCGCATGCGGCTTCGTATAGCGGCTCAAATAAGAAATAGCCTGCCGGATTCAGCTTTTCGCGGTATTATTACTGCACTGGCTACCGGTGACCGTCGGGCAATAACTTCACAACAGTGGTCAGTGTTGCAAGCCACGGGTACATCACATTTGATGGCGATATCCGGCCTGCATGTCGGTCTGGTAGCCGGCATCGCATTCTTCCTGTTTCGATTACTGTTTGCTGCCATCCCACAATTGCCATTGTTGCTTCCCTCGCATAAGGCGGCTGCTGTGGTGGCAATGTTTTGTGCCGTTTTCTACAGTTTGATGGCAGGATTTTCCCTGCCCACGCAACGGGCATTGTTAATGTTGACGGTGCTGATGGTCGCGCTTCTTTTACAACGTCGTGTTCGAGCGCTGGATGTATTGTCTCTGACACTGCTGCTGGTTCTTATGTTCGACCCGGTATCGATATTGTCGGCGGGTTTCTGGTTGTCTTTTTCTGCGGTGGCGATGATTTTGTACATTTTACTGCAACGCAGCCATAGGAATGGTTGGGCAGAAAGCAGTGCGGTTAAGGCCGTAAATCTGCAATGGAAGTTATCGCTATTGATGGCACCCGCTACGCTGCTATTTTTTCAGCAGATTCCACTGCCAGGTCCGGTAGCCAATATTGTTGCTATTCCAGTGGTCGCTTTTTTAATCGTGCCGCTGGTGCTGCTGGCCAGTTTATCCTTTTTGTTGTTTGGTGGCGGCTTCGTTGAGCAAGCTCTTTTTCGCCTGGCTGACACTGTGCTGCAGTTACTCTGGACGCTGCTGGAGTCGCTGGCAATAACGACTGAAGCATTGCCTTTTTCAATCGAGCATTCTGCCGTGGCACTGGCCGGTATAGTTTTCACTGCACTGGTTCTAATGCTACCGGCTGGATTAAAGCTTAGAAAGCTGGCTCTGGTCGGTCTGCTGGCATTTTTCTTCCCTCTCCACACTGAACAACTCGAACTACATGAAGGAGAGTTCAGGATGATTCTACTGGATGTCGGGCAGGGGCTATCTGCTGTCATTATGACCGGTCAGCACGCACTGGTATTCGATACCGGTGCCCGTTTCAGTAATCGATTCAATGCCGGCGATGCCGTTGTACTCCCTGTTCTGAAGTCATTGTCAATAAACAGACTGGATACAGTCATCGTTTCACATGGCGACAATGATCACAGCGGTGGAGCAGCGAAAGTGCTGGCAGGGGTGGAGGTTAGGCAGGTGATCAGTAATGAAAAGGTTTCTGACGCTGACCCGGCTCCCTGCAGGGCAGGTATGCAATGGCAATGGGAGGGTGTATCGTTCCGCCTGTTACATCCGGATATTGATGGAACGACAACAGGTAATAATGCCTCCTGTGTGCTGCATGTGCAGTCATCATTCGGTTCAATACTATTACCGGCGGACATAGAAAAAGAGGCCGAAAAAGAAATTATTTCACGTTATCCCGATGCTTTGCGCTCCAACATACTGGTGGCCGGCCACCATGGAAGCAATACTTCATCGAGTGATGACTTTATAAATGCCGTTTCTCCGGACCTGGTATTGTTCCCTGCCGGCTGGATGAATCGCTATCATCATCCTGCGAAAAAAGTGCAGCATCGACTGGCAACAAGGCAGATAAGGAGCATGATCACCGGCGAATGTGGCGCTATTACTGTACGGGTAGCGGAGGCAGGTATTTCTGTCCACTCATGGAGGAAGTCAAACAGGCGGATTTGGGATGTCTCAGAAATCGACGAGAGGTGCAGTAAAGTGGCTATAGGACTTTCTGAAACCCCTGCCTTTTGATACATTAGCGTGCTGTTAAAACCCCTTTCTGGATATATACCTGGTGTTAGAAATTTTCCAATCAGGCGGCCTGCTGATGTGGCCGCTGCTGATCTGCTCAATTATCGCTCTGGCGATCGTTGCTGAACGATTCTGGACCCTGCAAAAACGTAATGTGGCACCAGATCAACTATTAAAACAGGTGCTGGATCACGAAAAAGCAAATCGGGTCAGTGAAGATTTGCTCAAACTGCTGGTCAAATCCTCTCCATTAGGCAGGCTGTTTGCCGTCGGCCTGATTAATCGTGATCATGGTAGAGAAATCATGAAGGAAGCGATTGAAGAAGAAGGAAGCATCGTTGTCCATGAGCTTGACAGGTATCTTAATACCCTGGGAACCATAGCGGCCATCACACCATTGCTCGGCCTGCTAGGTACTGTCATTGGCATGATCCAGGTTTTTACCTCGATTACCCCGGAAGTAATGAGCCAGGGCATAGGTGATCCTACGGTGCTTGCTGCAGGTATTTCCAAAGCACTGATCACCACAGCTACCGGGCTCTCGATTGGTATCCCCGCATTGATGTTCCACCGTTATTTCAAGGGCAAGGTACATTCACTGACGGTAGAAATGGAACAGCAGTCTGTTAAACTGGTTGAAATCATCCAGGGCGACCGCGAGTACTGAGGCCTGATAGATGAAATTTAAAGATTCGACAGATGATGATGAACTGGAGATTAATCTAACCCCGCTGATTGATATTGTTTTCCTGCTGCTGATCTTTTTCATGGTGTCTACGACATTCACTAAAGAATCCCAGTTAAAGATCCAGCTGCCGCAGGCAGAGGGTGAAAAAGCGACTCCACAGGAGATTCCGAAGCTAATCATTGAAATCAGTGCGCTGGGTATCTATGCGGTGAAAGGCCCCGATGATGAAGCGGCTCGCCAGATCCTGAATACCAGCCCGGAAGCATTGGAGCGGGTGATTCGGTCAGCCGCTGAAAATCAGGATAAGGAAAAAATGGTCGTGATCGTCCGTGCTGATAAGGAAACCCCTCATAAGGCGGTTATCCGGGCACTGTCAGTGGCTGGCCAGATGGGTCTTACACGCATTACCTTTGCAACTGAATCTCAGCCTGGAGATGGTTGAGCCCGGTGTCCGAAACTGCTGATACCCGCTATACCGGCTGGGAGCTTTACCGGCGTCTGCTAAGTTACGTTAAACCGTACCGTAAGGTCTTTTTCTTTGCCATTATCGGCATGATCGTGGTTGCTATTACTCAGCCGGGACTACCTTATCTGATCAAGGGAATTACAGATAAGGGCTTTATCGCCAGGGATTCCGATTACATCCGGATGATCCCAATATATCTTATATTATTATTCCTCATTCGCGGTGCAGCAACCTTTGCATCACAATTTGGCATCTACTGGGTAGGTCGACGAGTTATTTTTGATGTTCGTCGCGAAATGTTCCAGCGTATGATTCATCTGCCAACCGCTTTCTTTGATGATAACCATTCCGCCAAACTGGTGGCCAAGCTGATTTACGATGTTGAGCAGGTGGCGACTGCAGCCACCACTGCGCTGACGACAGTGGTCAAGGATGGCCTGACGGTGACTCTGCTGCTGCTTTATCTGGTTTATCTGGACTGGCGCCTGACCTTGATGTTTCTGGTCATAGGCCCGGTAGTAGCCATTTTCGTACGTTTCATGAGCAAGCGCTTTCGTACAGTTAGCACCTCGATACAACACTCAATGGGACATATTGCCCATGTTGCCAAAGAAGCAATTGAAGGACAAAGGATACTCAAAACCTATGGCGGACATGAAAAAGAAACCGCCTATTTTGAGCTTGCCAACGAGGAAAACCGGCAGCAGTATTTAGGAAAAGCAAAAATCTCTGCTATGGCGATCCCGGTGGTGGAAATGTTTATAGCCCTGTCACTGGCTGGATTGATTGCCTTCATGCTTAATCGTCCTGACCAGAATTCCGCAACGGTTGGTTCCTTCATCGCTTTTCTGACAACAGTACTGCTGCTGATGCCGCCAATCAGACGTCTTACAAAAATCAACGAACCGGTACAGACGGGTATTGCCGCTGCACAGAGTGTCTTCGCGCTGATGGATGAGCAGGAAGAACAAGATGGTGGTGAAGGTGTGCTGGATACGATAAAGGGCCATGTTGAATTCAGACAGGTGGGTTTCAGGTACCATCCTGATGACGATCCGGTACTTGAAGATATCAGCTTCGAAATAGCACCGGGGAATGTCGTGGCGCTGGTCGGTGCATCCGGCAGCGGTAAATCCACCATTGCATCTTTGATGGCGCGTTTTTATGACCCGCAGCAGGGACAGATATTGATCGATGGTGTTGATGTCTGCACCCTGAGCCTGAAAAATTTGCGTAGACAACTGGCTGTAGTACCCCAGGAAACGATATTGTTCGATGGCAGCCTGGCAGAAAATATCACCTACGGTAGTGAAGGCGATGTTTCTCAGCAGGCACTTACCAAGGCAGCAGTCGCGGCGAATGTTCAGGAGTTTGTCAGTGGTCTGCCAAACGGAATGGATTCACAGATAGGTGAACGGGGCGTGAGGTTGTCGGGTGGACAGCGCCAGCGTATTGCCATTGCTCGTGCAATCTACAAGGATGCGCCGATACTGGTACTTGATGAAGCAACATCTGCACTGGATACGCGTTCGGAAAGGCATGTGCAGGAAGCGATGCAGCACCTGATGGAGAAACGTACTACGCTGGTTATCGCCCACCGTCTGAGTACGATTGAGCATGCAGACAAAATTATTGTTCTGCATGAAGGGAAAATTCTGGAACAGGGCTCACATGAGGAACTGTTGAAGAAAAATGGAGCTTACGCCGAACTCTATCACCGTAACTTTAGCGATCTGGATATTGAGGGCACCCCTAAAGTTGACGAAGTTGAGGAAGCAGAAGAATAAAACCGGTGATGCTGCACGGCAGAAAATTTTCCTCAGCAATGAGGCAGTGAAGTGAAATTCTCCATCTGGATTCAATCACAGTGGCAGAAGAGGGGTCTATACGCCTTGCTATTGATGCCTCTTTCCCTGCTCTACTGTACCGTCATGATACTGCGTCGGGAGGCCTATGGCTCTGGCTTATTGAAGGCACATCGGATAGGGAAACCGGTCATTGTTATTGGTAATTTATCCGTAGGCGGTACGGGTAAAACACCACTTGTTATCTGGCTCGCCTATCAACTGGCCAGAAAGGGGATAAGGCCGGCAGTCATTAGCCGTGGTTATGGCGGCAGAGCGAAAAATTTTCCATTGCTGGTCAATGCAGAGACACATGCCGCAATTTCCGGTGATGAACCTGCAATGATTGCCCGTACCCTGGGTTGTCCGGTGGTGATTGATCCTGATCGAGTGGCTGCCGCCAACTGGCTGGTTGAGCGGAACCTCTGTGATGTAATCATCTCGGATGATGGTTTGCAGCACCTTGCATTGGGACGGGACCTGGAGATTGCTGTCATTACATCTGACAGGATTGCCGGCAACGGCCTGTGTCTGCCTGCCGGGCCGCTGCGGGAAAATCCGTCCCGGCTGAAGTCCATTGATATGGTCATCAGCCGAGAGAAAAAGTCTGCGTTGACAGAACACATAATGGATTTGCTGCCGGGTGAGTGTAGCCGGCTGGATAATCCGGCAATACGCTTGCCTCTGAGTGCTTTCTGGAATAGCCCTGTCCACGCCATAGCGGGCATAGGCAATCCGGAAGGTTTTTTCAGCAGCCTGCGTACGGCCGGACTGGAGATAATTCCACATCCATTTCCTGATCATTATGATTATACGCCGGCAGACATCTCATTTGCTGACGGTTTGCCGGTGATTATGACTGAGAAAGATGCGATAAAGTGCAGTGAGTTTGCCACACGTAATCATTGGGCAGTCACTGTTAGTGTGGAGGTGGATGAAGGTATACTTTCTACAGTGCTTGAGACAATTAAGGAGTTTGATAGTAATGGATAAAAAACTGCTGGAAATTCTGGTCTGCCCTTTATGTAAAGGCCCGTTGGAATATGATCGCAAAGCGGAGGAACTGATCTGCAAGCCGGATAGATTGGCGTTTCCGATTCGGGATGGAATTCCAGTGATGCTGGAGAATGAGGCGAGGAAACTTGATTAAACAATGGATGTAGGTGCGAATTCATTCGCACAGGGAAGTAAATGATAGCCGTGATATAAACCTTTGACTGCTGTGTTCGAATAAATTCGAACCTACATGGCCTGTTAATTTTCTACTTAATAAATATTCTATAACTTACTGATAATAATGACATTTCACATAATAATCCCCGCCCGTTTCGAATCTACCCGCCTTCCCGGTAAACCGCTGCTGGATATCGCTGGAAAACCGATGATTCAGCATGTTTATGAGCGTGCAATGGAGGCCGGTGCTGCCAGTGTGACGGTTGCCACGGATAATTTACGGGTCGAAGAGGTGGTGCGTGACTTTGGCGGTAATGCCTGTTTGACCAACGACAGGCATCTATCTGGCACCGACCGACTGGCTGAAGCCGCGCAGATTATTGGCTTGTCTGATGATGATCTGGTAGTGAATCTACAGGGTGATGAGCCGTTAATGCCAGCTTCTCTGATTGTCGGGGTGGCTGATGTCCTGCATGACGACAAAAAGGCTGATGTTGCTACTGCCTGTGTACTGATGAATGATCCTGCCCAGATAAGCGACCCTCATGTTGTCAAGGTAGTGACGGATCGTTTTGGTCATGCGCTCTATTTCAGCCGTGCTGGCATACCTTTTTTCCGCAATGCAGATTCTGATGATACTGAACTGGAGCACCAGGTGTTTCGTCATATCGGCCTGTATGCCTATCGTTGTGGATTTCTGGCCGAGTACACGCAGCTTGAACACTGTAACCTGGAGCACATTGAAGCCCTCGAGCAGCTGCGTGTGCTGTGGCACGGTGGCAAAATCGCGGTAATGGAAACGACTGAAGATCCCGGGCATGGGGTGGATACGCCGGAAGATCTGCAGCGGGTTAGGGGTTTGTTTGAGTGACCATCTGGCACAAAACCTTTGCGCCTTAGCGGTTAAAAATTTTTTCTGTTTCTGCTATCCCAGGTTTTTATTGAATAAATCGTATGAAATCATGAAAAACCCTATGTTGATTAGCATTAGGAGAAATCCGATCGGTATTGAAAGATATCTAAATCTGCCCCAGAGCGTGACCAGGTAAATTAAGAATAAAACAGGGTAAATGACTAACAGGTCTATACGTATATTCCCTTCTGCCTGACTTTCCCAGAACCAGTAAAGCAAGGTTGAAATGATCACAATTGCCAGTGAAGTGCTTGAAAATTTATTCTTGTTCATTGGGTTCAATCAATTAGATCGAGATCAAGAAACTCCTTATGCAATGCCGTTCCGTTTTCGCTCAAAACTTGAACTGTTAGCGTTTGCGGGCTTCGACGGGTAGGGTGGCCATGCAGATTGCTCTGTATAGAGGCTGTGCTGGTATTCTGTAAAACCAGCGATGGGCCATCTTCCAGGACTTCAATTATTATTCCCTGGTTGCCCAGATAACAGACACGCATGCCTATCATCGCGCGCAGTTCATTCACACTGATCGGTAGTTTTTCACTCATGCTGTGCCACTCGTAAACGCTATTGGGTACAATTATTAGGTACAATACTACTGCATAAACAACAGGACTTCAGTAAACATGATTAAAGTATTATTTGTCTGCCTGGGAAACATCTGTCGCTCGCCGAGTGCTGAGGGTGTGTTTCGTAAGCTGATAGAAGAGCAGGGAATGATAGATTTTATCGAAATCGACTCTGCCGGCACACATGCCTATCATGTCGGTTCACCGCCGGACAGCAGGGCGCAGGAAGCAGCCAGACGTCGTGGAATAGATATGAGCAGCCTGCTAGGGCGTCGGGTTGATGAGGGTGACTTTTATATCTTTGACTACATCCTGGCGATGGATGAGTCGAATGAATATCACCTGCGTGAAATGGCTCCACCGGAAGAAATATACAGGATAAGGCGATTTCTTGAGTTTGCCCCCGAGCGCAGTGAGCGGGAAGTCCCTGATCCCTACTATGGCGGTGCTACCGGTTTTGAGAACGTGCTGGATCTGATTGAGGATGCTTCCGCAGGACTGCTAGCCGATATAAAATTGCATCTAAAGTGAATAAAAACAATAGGATATAAGAAATAGATAATCCAGAGATTGAAGTAGTAATTTCCATGCCTGAGCAATCGCTTGAACTGCGCAAGCAGGGCGTAGTGCTAGATCGCTACCCGGTATCAACAGCAAAAAATGGCCCGGGTGAAGAATTCGGCAGTGAATGCACGCCACGCGGCAGGCACATTATCCGGGCAGTAATCGGTGCGGGCCATGATGCAGGTTCAGTGTTTGTGGCACGTCGTCCTACCGGCGAAATCTGGTCGGAAGAACTCGCGCAGGCAGAACCGGATCGTGACTGGATACTGTCCCGGATACTCTGGCTGAGCGGTCTTGAACCCGGTATAAACCGGCTGGAAAATGTGGATACTATGCGTCGCTATATCTATATACACGGCACACCCTATGAAGAGGAGATAGGTCGCCCGGTATCGCACGGCTGTATTCGTATGTGCAATTCTGATTTGATCGATCTCTATGAACGGGTTGGCCCCGGCACAATCGTCACAATTAATTCCTGAGAAACTATGCAAACCGATCCCTTACAAATTCCGCGCGGCCCGCTGATGGCCGATATTGCCGGCCTGGAACTGACCCCGGAAGAAAGAGAGCGTCTTTGTCACCCGACTGTCGGCGCAGTAATTCTTTTTTCACGAAATTATGAATCACCTGAACAGCTACAGGCATTAACCGCTGAAATACATGATTTGCGTATACCTGCCTTATTAATTTCGGTCGACCACGAAGGCGGCAGGGTGCAGCGTTTCCGGCAGGGATTTACCCATCTGCCGGCAATGCATTGCTATGGTGAACTGTTTGACAAGGATCCTGCTGATGCGTTACAGCAATGCAATACAGCGGGCTGGCTAATGGCCTCTGAATTGCTGGAGCTGGGTGTAGATTTCAGTTTCGCACCGATTGCTGATCTTGAAACCGGTGTATCCGATGTCATTGGCGACCGTGCCTTTCACAGCCAGCCGGGTATAGCTGCAGAACTGGCGCTGTCATTTATGCTGGGCATGCGCAAGGCAGGGATGGCGGCAACAGCCAAACATTTCCCCGGTCATGGTTCTGTTCAGGGTGACTCTCACCATATGATCCCGGTCGATAAACGTAACTTCGATCAGATTTCAGAGAATGACCTGGTACCGTTTCGGGTGATGATTGCCTCGGCAGTAGAGGGGATTATGACGGCCCATGTCATATATCCGCAGATGGACGAACAGCCACCGACCTTTTCCCGTTACTGGCTGCAAGAGGTGCTGCGCGATGATCTGGGCTATAAGGGGCTGGTATTTAGTGATGACCTGTCCATGGCCGGTGCAAAAATGGCCGGTGGGCCTTATGAGCGGGCGAAAGCGGCAATGGCTGCCGGCTGTGACATGATTCTGGTCTGTAATGACACCCCGGCACTGGATGAAGTGATTGATGGGCTGTCATCAAAGCCCCTTTCATTACCGGGGGCACGGCTGGATGCCTTCGCACCAAAAATTCAGATGGCCACAGATTTGAAACAAACAGCAGACTGGCAGCAGGCTGTTGATTCCGTCAGGAACATAGCATGATGACCTACCCGGACATTATTAAATTCTGGTTTGGTGAAATCGAGCCGGAGAACTGGTGGAAAAAAGATGAAGCCTTTGATCTGCTGATTCGCGAACGATTTTCAGCTATTTACCAGCAGGCGGCAAATTGTGAGCTTTTTGAATGGCGGCAGGATGCGCTGGGCTGGCTGGCAGAGATCATCATACTGGATCAGTTCCCACGCAATATGTTTCGTGATACCCCGCAGGCGTTTGCTACAGATAAACTGGCCGTAATCCTGGTTCAGGAAGCCGTTGCCAACCAGGTCGACAGGGAATTAACGCCCCCGCAAAAAAGTTTTCTCTACATGCCGCTGATGCACAGTGAATCAGCCCTGATTCATGAAACAGCACTGGAGCTATACAGCCAGCCAGGCCTGGAATTCAACCTGGATTTCGAGAAAAAACACAAAGCCATCATCGACCGATTTGGTCGTTATCCTCATCGGAATGCAATTCTTGGTCGTGAATGTACTGATGAGGAAGTGGAGTTTCTGAAGGGACCGGGGTCTTCGTTTTAAAAGAGTAGTGTTACGTTTTACGTATTAGGGGTTACGTCATTGCTGTTCCATCAACTTGTCATTCCGGCGAAGGCCGGAATCCAGTCACTTTCTCGATATTTAAAATCAAAAGCTTATGGATACCGGCATGCGCCGGTATGACGGCAGTAGCTTTTATTTTTTACATGTTCCTCTATATCGTATTAATCTTATATCCAATATACGACAAAGGCTTAACTATACCTACTGAATAACTTTATGGGACAGCAACGGGGT
>JGI24024J18818_10000795_pt1 | contig 12587 bp, 11 predicted proteins | sample Cruoilmetagenom2_FD_18818 | JGI IMG/M metagenome (IMG submission 18818) | reverse complement strand
CCTCCTCCCTTTGTGGCTTGAAAATAATCCGCCTGGGACGGCAGTATCCCTCCCAATCCAGGACCGCCGCGGACAATATTAACAAAAACCGCCGGAAGCTCCGCAGCTGAGATATAACTGATGGCTTCGCTCATCAGGCTTATTCCGGGGCTCGACGATGTTGTAAAAACCCTGGCACCACATCCTGCTGCACCGAAAAGCATGTAGCCGACCGCAACCTCACTTTCACCTTGTAAAAATACGCCTCCCACTTCCGGCATTCGGCGAGAAAGGTATTCAGCAACTTCCGATTGAGGGGTAATTGGATACGCAAAATAATTGAGGCATCCAGCCCTGATTGCAGCCTCTCCAATCGCTTCATTCCCCTTCATTAATATTTTGCCCATGTTTTTCCTCCAACTATTGTTCCGACGCTTCCGTTTCTTCAACGACTTTGGTTATGGTTATCGCCACATCCGGACACATGATGCAGCATGTTGTACAAAAAATGCAGTCATCAGGACGCGCCTGATAGGCTGGGAAATAGCCCATGGAATTGACTTCCTCGGACATTTCCAGAACATTCTTTGGGCATACCGTTACACACAGTCCGCACCCTTTGCATCGATCATTGTCGATGATATGTCTATATGCCATATTCTCTAACTCCTTTTAACAGCTTATTTTTTCAGCCCGGCTGCCTTTGTCCACGGTGGAACGAGCTGTCTTTCTATGGGTAAGACCGGACAGGAAAAACGCCCTGTATCTATCTCAGCCAATAGTGTTGCCGGAGCAGTGATAAACTTGAGCGGCAACCGACTCTCGTCAGACAAGGCTTTAACAAAATCATACCCTTTGTATATATCCTCGATGGCGGTTTCATCGATCATGTTTGCATTGCCGATGATGCCGCTGATGGTCATTTTTGAGGTCTTTTCGATCTCATCACGCATTTTTAAACAGCCTTCAATGGTTTCAGTAAACGGGCGATAAGGATTTACCACCTGTAGCATTTGAACGCTGGTTTTGCGGAATGCGTCGGCCAGTGATGCAAGAACGGTTGCGCCCACATCATTTCCCCCTGCATCGATCAATGTCAGTTGGCTGGGACGGCGGATTAACCCCGCGACGACAGGACTCAGGATGGGCAGATCCGCCTTCAGGTATTTTTCCGCAGGCATAACCACCTCAATGCCCAACTCGGCAAGCGGTTTCCTTGCTTCCCGGGTTCGAAAATAAGGATTAACAAGATCAAGATCCGCAATCCGAACATCGATACCCGCGCGCTTGCGATTCACGGCAAGATTTATGGAAACTTCGGTTTTCCCGCTTCCGTAGTTCCCAACAACAACGACAATCCCTTTAAGTTTTTCCACTGTATTAAATCCGATCAAAATCGATAAACTCTTAAAAAAATTAGCTGCTTTGTATTTTTATTTCATACCGGTGTCAAGATCTTTTCAGGAACGCGGCCTGAATTGAAGCTTCCCGCACCAGGCTTCAGGGACGCTTCGGCTGTGAGGAAATTTTATCCAGCTTAATATCCCCTCGCGAAGCCACAGTCCCTATAAACAGGGTCTTGGTTTTAATCCGACCGATTGGGGAGATTTCGCTCGCAGGTGTTCTTCAAGAGGACATACCTTGAAAATATCTTATAGATACCTGGACTAAAAACATCCGTTTGATAATGGAGGACCTTGATAGGGTGTCTTGTTTATGACTTGCTCTCCTTGGAGGTTTTTTTCTTTTCCTGCAAACTGCGCCATTTTTCCAACAACCCTTTTATACGCTTTTCATGCCCCCTTTCTGTGGGCAGATAAAAACGTTGGCCTTCGAGTCTTTCCGGCAAATAGTTTTGAGGGACATATGCATCTTCATAATCGTGGGCATATTTGTAATCTTTCCCGTATCCAAGCCCGCGCATGAGCGCTGTCGGTGCATTCCGGATATGAAGGGGAACCGGCAGCGCACCATGGCGGTCGATGACCGCTTTGACTTTTCCGTAAGCGACATATATGCTATTGCTCTTCGGCGCCGAAGCAAGGTAGATGGCAGCTTGCGAAAGTGCCAGTTCACCTTCCGGATGGCCGAGAAATCTGAAAGCTTCCATGGCGCTCAGTGCGATTCCCAGTGCATTCGGATCCGCATTTCCGATGTCTTCAGATGCAAATCTGACCATTCTTCGAGCGACATAAAAAGGGTCTTCTCCGGCCGACAACATTCGGACAAGCCAATAGACAGCAGCATCAGGATCATTTCCCCTTAAGCTCTTGTGAAAAGCGGATATAAGATTATAGTGCTCTTCGCCGGACTTGTCGTACAAAAGGGCCTTTCGCTCCATGGCACCTTCTATGTTTTGAAGCGTTATGGTTGAAGACTTTCCGTCTATCGAATCTTTGCCATTCGATACGATGAGCAATGCTGTTGTTTCGAGACCGTTGAGTGCAGTCCGGGCATCACCGTCCGATATGCGCACGAGATGAGTCAGGGCATCTTTATCGATAGCAAGATTCATTTGCCCTAGGCCCCTTTGTTTGTCTTTGAGGGCATTTTCTATGATAACGGTGATGTCGCTGGGTGAAAGCGACTTTAGGGTGATTAAACGGCATCTGGACATCAATGGTGGAATCACTTCGAACGAAGGGTTTTCGGTGGTGGCACCGATCAGGGTAATCAGACCGCTTTCCACATGGTGAAGAAATGCATCTTGCTGGGCCTTGTTGAATCGGTGAATCTCATCCACAAACAGAATGGTTTTTTTTCGAAAAAGCGATTGCTGATCTTTCGCATCTTTAATAACCGACCTAATCTCCTTAACGCCTGAAAGAACAGCAGAAAAATGGACAAAATGTCGGCGTGTTTGCCGGGCGAAAATTCTGGCAAGGGTCGTTTTTCCACATCCCGGCGGCCCCCATAAGATCATGGAAAAAATCCGGTCTTGTTCAATGGCCTTCCGGATCAATGTTCCCTCTCCCACAGCTTGGGTTTGCCCGATAAACTCATTCAGATTTCCGGGGCGCATTCTGTCGGCAAGCGGCCTTGATGCATCGGCATTCTTTTGGGAACTGTATTCAAAAAGATCCATAATTCATTTTTTAAACCGGTAGCCGTTTCCCTCAGGCACTCGTTGGGGAATATTGATTCCATCCCGAATCATTTTTGGGTCTTGCCGGTCCGCTTGCGGAAGATTATCCGTATCGGTGTTTTGTCGAGTCCAGCCTTATCCCTGATCTGGTTCATAAGATAACGTCTGTAAGAAAAATGTACTGCCTCGGGATAGTTGACAAAGCAGACAAAATTCGGCGGTTCGGTGGACACCTGAGTTGCATAATAAAATTTAAGACGCCTTCCCCTGAAAAGTGCCGGTTCGTTTTGCTGGGTGGCCTGTTCAAATATTTTGTTGAGCTGTCCCGTCCCGATACGGTATGCGTACTGCTGGTAAACCTCTTCCACAATGCTGAATGTTTTCAAGACCCTGAGACCGGTTAACGCTGAAATGGTCAAGATCGGGGCAAAGCTTAAAAATTTTGCTTCCATTCTTAACCGCTCATGGAATCTTTTCACCGTTTTGCTGTCTTTTTCAACAAGATCCCATTTATTCAGCAGAAAAACACATCCGCACTTGCGCTCAAAAGCATAGCCTGCAATATTAACATCCTGTTCAGTGATGCCCTGGTGCGCGTCAATGACGATGAGCGCCACGTTACACCGGTCAAGGCTCCTTAATGCTTTAATAATTGAAAATTTTTCAAGCTTTTTTGAAACCCGTGCTTTGCGCCGTATACCTGCAGTATCAATAAGAAGGTACGATTTCCCGTTAACATCGCAAACAGAGTCGATGGCATCACGTGTTGTCCCCGGCGTATCACTGACCAGCAGACGGTTTTCCCCGAGGATCCGGTTGATCAACGATGATTTCCCAACATTGGGTTTCCCGACCACTGCCAGCCTGATGAGATCACCGGGTTCTTCGGAAAATGCTTTTGGCAGAATATCCGTCAAGTCATCTAAGAAATCCGATATGCCGTAACGGTGTTCGGCGGAAATGGGATATAATCTCTCTATGCCGAGGCTGTAAAAATCGTAAAGCTTGACCTCGTGTTCAGCACCGTCAATTTTATTGACCGCATAAAAGACCGGTTTTTTTTGGGACCGAAGAATCTGGACAACATCTTCGTCAAACGGAGAAATTCCGCTTTTTCCATCCAGCATAAGAATAATAACATCGGCATCGTCTATGGCTTGAATGATCTGGAAACGGATCTTGTGGGCAAAGTCATCCTCATCATCCCCCGGAAATCCGCCGGTATCGACCAGGGTAAAATCGACGTCTCCCCAACGGGCATCACCGTAATGACGATCCCTGGTAACACCGGGCAAGTCGTCAACAAGGGCGTTTCTTGTTCTGGTTACACGATTAAAAAAGGTCGATTTACCCACATTGGGTCGACCCACTATGGCAACGATTGGTTTCATATCAGATTTAACGATTTAAGGTGACTATTGAACGTCTCGAAGCAGATATACATTAATCATGAACACCTTGTCAAACTACGAAACCCAGTGATAAACGATCTCAACTGGTGTTTTTTGGCTTCTGCCCCTTTACGCCCAATGGCATTCATACTATAAAATGATCATCTGGATGCAACAATTTTTCCCAAAAGATTATTTTGATACACCCGATCTCGATTCCATGTTTTGTTTGACATATAAGCGTTGGTTCTTTATGGTCACTCGTTCAAAAATGAAATCCTTATCCTTTTATATATTATTATGAGATTTACAATTTTCAAACGGCTGACTTTCGGATATCTTGCCATCATGATGCTCGTACTGTTTCTGGTGGTCTTTGTCACCTTTAAGCTGAACCAGTTAACCCGCCTGACGCGGGCTGCTTCATCCGTTGATGGCCAGACTGCCCGCCTGTCTGAACGCCTTTCAAACAATATGTTTTCAATGGTGAGCTTTGAAAAAAAATACCTTATCTCCAAAGACAGTGACTTTTACAAACATTTTCTCGAGATTAGAGCGTACTTCAATAAAGACATGCAACAACTGGGTCTGCTGGTGGCCGATCTTGAAAAAAATAAAAAATATGCCAAAACCCGACAGCTGTGCAATGATTACTTTTCCATCTTCACTCAAGAAATTGAAAACATAAAAAAAGGCCGAAAATATCCTTATAAGGAATATCAGATTCAAAAAGAAAACATTGTTGAAGAAATCAATAATAATTTTAAGGATATTATGTGGTCGGCAAGATCCGATAGAGATGAAAAGATAAAAATTTCCAGCCAGATCAGTTACAATGTTTTAAAAATCACATCCATTGCAGCGGGACTTTCCATTTTCTTCGGAATTTTAATTTCATTTTTCAACACCCGGAGTATCAACCGCTCCATCATGTTGTTACAAGAAAAAACAAAGGATATTGCAAACGGTAAATTCGAAAAGATTTTCAGCATCGATTCGCCGCCTGAAATTAAGGATTTGGCAAATGATTTCAATATTATGTGTGACAGGCTGAAAGAACTTGATGAATTAAAAGAAGATTTCATCAGCCATGTATCCCATGAACTTCGCACCCCCCTGACAGCCATTAGGGAAGCTTCAGGATTACTGAGGGAGGGCGCATTTGCCGACGACCTTGAACGTCGAGAGGAACTGTTAACCATTGTCAAGGATGATTGCGAACGATTGATTGTATCGGTCAATAGGATCCTGGACCTTTCCCGCATGGAAGCTAAAATGATGGAGTACCATTTCAGCCGAACCCGTCTGATCCATCTCTTGCGCAAGTGCATACTGAAACTGGCCCCCATCGCTCTGCGAAGAAATATCGCACTTGAATTAACCCCGCCGCCAAACCTTCCGGATATTTGGCTGGATGCTGAAAGGATCCGCCAACTGCTTGAAAATTTAGTTGGAAATGCTTTAAAATATACGGATGAAGGAGGATCCGTTTCTGTTGATGTGTCATTGAAAGATCGAGACAGCAGGGTGATCGAGGTGGCGGTTTCAGATACCGGTTGTGGAATTTACAAAAACGATCTCGAAAAGATTTTCACCAAATTCAAACGGATAGAGAGCGGGAAAGACATAGCCAGGGGTACCGGGCTGGGCCTTTCCATCGCGAAACATATCATTACGGCTCATGGAGGAAAAATATGGGCAGAAAGCACTCCCGGCAAAGGAAGCACTTTTTTCTTTACTTTGCCTGCTGGCTAAGTTTTTCGCTTACCAGCGCCGGATGCGCCCCTCTTCATAAACCTTACGAAGGGGAACAGCTTCCGTTACAAACACCCAGTGAAGAGAAACAGCTTCTTTTGCGGGCAAAATCATCTTTTACCCGTGGCGACTTTTTGACGTCCATAAAAGAAAACCAAGAGATATTGAACCGTTTTCCAGAAAAATACGGAGATCATGCGCTGTATGCCATGGGTCTAATATATGCCTATCCGGAATATCCGGATGCGAATTATGAAACGTCCCTGACTTTTTTTAAAAAATTAATCAGAGAATATCCTGAATCTAGTTTCAAAAATCAAGCAAAGATCTGGATATCTATTTTGAACCAGATCACGGAAAATGAAAAAGAGATGGATAAAAATAAAAAACAGATCGATTTGCTGGAAAATGCACTCAAATCCGAAAAAAAACAGATAAAAAATCTACAAAATCAGATAAAAGGCCTAAAAGAGATTGACCTGGGTATTGAAGAAAAGAAAAGAGAGGCCCTTCCCGAAATAGGACAGTAAAATTATGAGCGCCCTTAAAGGAAAAATACTGGTGGTTGATGATGACCGGAACATTCTTCACGTCATTCAATTGCGGCTCGTGTCCGGCGGATATCATGTTACCATGACCACCGGCCCGGAAGAAGCCTTGAAACTGGCTGAAAATGAACCGTTTGATTTGGCCCTGATCGATCTGAAACTTAACGGTCAAGACGGCATCCAGCTGATGGAAAATATTTACCGGATCAACCCCAATATTCCTGTTATAATTCTAACTGCTTATGGGACCATTAAAAGCGCCGTCAATGCAATGAAGAAAGGTGCCTACGGCTACTTAACCAAACCGTTCGACGGCCATGAACTGCTGATACAAATAAACAACTGTCTGGAGAAAAACAGACTTTCAACAGAAGTTAAACGGCTTCGAAACCTGGTCAAAGAAATGTACGGGTTCGATAATATCATCGGCAAAAGCGAAAAGATGAAAAAAGTTTTCGAACAAGTCTCCCTGGCGGCCACAACCGATTCCAATGTATATATTGAGGGAAAAAGCGGCACCGGCAAGGAATTAATCGCAAAGACTCTGCATGTTGCAAGCGATAGAAAGGATCATCCGTTTGTTGGCTTAAACTGCGCAGCTATACCGGAAAATCTTATGGAAAGTGAACTTTTCGGGTATGAAAAGGGTGCGTTTACCGGAGCGGACGCAAGTAAAAAAGGGCTTTTTTCCGAAGCCGGTTTTGGTACACTCTTTCTGGATGAAATATCCGAAATGCCTTTGTCCATGCAGGTCAAGATGTTACGGGTTCTGGAGGAAAAGGAATTTTATCCGGTGGGTGGAAGACAGACCGTAACATTGGACGCAAGAATTATTGCAGCGTCCAATAAAAATCTTGAGCAAGAAATTGAAAACGGCAACTTTCGAGAGGATCTTTTTTATCGCATTCATGTCATCCCTATTCAATTGCCTCGCCTTGATGAAAGAAAAGAAGATATTCCGGCGCTTTCCAGACATTTTTTACAAAAATATTCCAAAGAAATGGGAAAAGAGGTCGAAGCGTTTTCAACAGCTGCCATGCAGAAACTGATCGCTTACCCCTGGCCGGGAAATATCAGGGAGCTTGAAAATACCATTGAGTGCGCCGTGGCCATGACGAAACGCAACATCATCACGGAAGATCTGATCCTTCAAACCCAGAATGTCAATCCTGAAGGTTTAAAACCTTTCAAAGATGCCAAGGAGAATTTTGAAAAAAATTATCTCATTAAGCTTTTTGAACTAACCCGAGGCAATGTCAGCCAGGCAGCCAAACTGGCCGGAAAATATCGTGCGGATGTTTATGAGCTGATAAAAAAATATAATCTTAAACTCACCGATTTTAGGAACAAATAGCATATCTGCATGTGAACCCCCAATCTTTCCCACCTCTTGATGCTACACACACCATGCTATCCCGAATTTTTCAGGAAAAACATCAAGCCTCCCACCTCTATCGTTGATTGCCTGATTTTTTCCCACNGTTTGCTTTCATAGGGGGACTTTTTATCAACTCAATATCTGTATTTGGGACAGAGAGAAAAGTGATAAATTCGGTTAAGGGTACTCAATTAGATGTTTTTATAGAACGGTTCAATTTTACTCAGCTTCTTGATTTGCAGGTGCACAATATATGGTAATTTAATTTAATAAACTACAATATATTCTAATTCAATTAAATTATATATAAATTATACATAATTTAACTTGACACTAACAAAACACAAGTTTAAGATATGATTATAGATTATTCTATAAAAGATGTTTTTATAAAATAAAGTCAAATGAGCCAGAATACCCTAAAGACAATTAGAGAATCTCTTATGATAAGCAGGGCTGAACTCGCCAGAAAAGCCAAAATATCCCCTTTTACCATTGCACGGATTGAAAATGGCATACCTTGCAGGATGGAAACAAAACGAAAAATTATTTTGGCTTTAGGATATAAAAATTCAGATAAGAACAAGGTGTTTGGTGATTAAGCCTACAATTGGCTCCTTTCATCTTCAGATCTTTGAGTAGATACCCACGGGCTTACGCCCGTGGTCCTCTGCAAATTTGGATAGGTAAAAAATGGCAATAAAATTTGTGAGGTTAGGGCATTATTTATCAAAGACAATTGAGGCCTACGTTTAGGAATTGATCGGCGACAATTCTCTTATACCATGCATATTTCTAAGTGGAGATCTGGCAATGAAAAAGAAGTTGGTTTGATACAAGATTAAAAGCAAGAATATCAAAATAACAAAGGTTTCTTTAAAACGAGCAGGGTCAAGAACTTAGGACGGTAGCTACTAATGATAGCAATAATAAGAAATATCTTTGAAGCTAGCTCTGAGATCTCGAAAATCGAATTAAAAGGTAAATGTTCGGACTGCGGGTGCGAAGTAAATATTAATATCACACCAACTTCAAGAGGAGTTGGGTTGCCGGGCGGTGCATTGTCGGAGTTTTCACCAGATAGATATTTCGCTGAGTGTCCTGATTGTTACAATGTTGTTTCTTTGATAATACATCATTTTCGCTTAAAAAAAATCAAAAAAAACCTCAGGGCAGGATAGAAAAAAAGGTGCTTTCCTGATTTTTCTTTCAATAGATAGACTGCCCCTCAAGAGTATATACCTGCCAAAAATTTGTCACAACATTTGTGGTATAATAATTAGGGTGTTTAAATTAACCATCTGAAATATATACAATTTCCAGTTCATCGAAGTGAAATAATTAATCTTGCATGACTTTTGCAATGATTAACTCAAATACATGATGAATCTGGCTTCGCACATCATTTGTGTGAATAGGGCAAAAGCGCAACGTCGGCGGATAATTATTTAAATCACTTAATATTCAATAAAAAATGCACACAAAAAGAATATTTTATATAATTATATTTTTTACCTTCCTATTCACAATCGGTCTTGCTGACACCACTTCAGCATCTGATTCATCCAAAAATTATGCACGTCTGATGGAGCTGATTAAAATCGAAGACAGGGGAGCTCCCTTTTTCGCATTTAACGACTTTGAAAAATCTTTTGATCGAGTGTTACACAAGGCTAGCATTGAGTTCTTCAATCAGCACCCCGGCTTTGTCAAAAAGATTAAGACAGATCTTGATGACCAGTCAATTCAATGGCGTCTGAAGAATATTTCTCACCGGATAGTATATGTTCCAGAGACAAGAAAAGAATATGCCGTTATATTTGAAAAGTATTGTAATGACGTGATCAGTGATATTTTGAAACTTACTGAACTTAAAAATCCGTATACGAAAATTCATACTTTGGTGAGTAATACGCCCGGAAACTCGGAAACAAATGGTATCAATGCTTTTATCGTTCATGATTTAGCAAAAGAGTATGTCGCCACTTATATATTTTCAAATGGTGCTCAAAAGGAGATTGCCGTTGAGCTGACTGGCAAACTTTTGGTGGGTGAGGTCGGTTCTTATTCCAGTTATATATATTTGAACGAAAATGGATCCATTGAATTTACAAGGGATCATTATACCATTTGGCAAAATAGTACAAAAAACCCGTATACAGCGATAATAACTCCTGTTGAGGAAACACTCCATATCGCCCTGAGACGTTATACTGAAAGGGGGATCAAAGATAGAATCGAAAATAGTGAAGTTAATACTTTAAGGGAAGTTGAGGCCATCGTTGAAGACTGGATTTCCGTGGAAGAAGCGATTGTCGGAGGAGTTGTATACGCGTTATTGCCGTCCATCGTCGAAAAACATATTCACAATCTGCCCGAGTCCCTGGTCAAGGAGGATATTGAAACCAAAAGTGAGTTTAAAAAATACCGGCACTTAAGAAAAGGAATCATAATCGTAGAGCAATTGGGATACAAAAAGTCGATAAAAATGTATCAGGATGATCCGACAGCTTTCCGTAATCTTTTGATGTAAATTAGATTTACCCGGTTGCGCAGTCGCATAGGCCTTTAAGTTTGCAAGCAGAGTCTGTCCCGCCTCTTTCTACACCGTGTTATTTTTTGTAAAAAAGAAGGGGGAATTTTTCCCCCTTCTTTTTCAAGTTGCCAAAGGTTGCCAATGTTACTTAATGATCAATTATTCTTTAATTACTTTATAGGCTGAAACTTTGATCTGATTCTTCCCCTCGCTTTCCATTACAGTTCCCTTTACCTGAACTTTCACTCCGATATGGGTGGCCAGCTCCATGCCTTCTTTGGTATCGGCAATACTGAAAATCTGTCCCTGTTGGTCAACGAGCTGATTGGCATCACTGACCGTTCCGGTAATCATGATTTCCTGTTCTGCGGTTTTTTTCTCGGCAGAGATAGCAACGCCCGACATCATAGCAACCATAAAAAGTGTACATACTACCAGACAAATTCCTCTTTTCATTTCATTCTCCTTTTGTTTTCCCGGATAATTCCGGGGGTTTTTGAATTAAAACTATAGCGCCCAATAATTATACTATTTGATGAATTACCTCCAAATGTATTTCAATTCAATTGCGCTACAATAATGAATGTCTGAAGGAATTGCAATTGATGTGCCAAATACAATAAAGAATATAACATATTGAATTTAATACCATTTCAATTTTATCATTAAAAAACAAGAAGAATATTTGAAGGGAATTTCATACAGTAGACAAAGGAAGATTGACAGAAAAAAGACCTAACCCTATGTAATTAAATAATTATCAGCAGAAGGAAATTCCTTCACCTGGTCCGGATTAAATATGATATTAAACCGGTCGATTTGTTTTTTTCTCAAGACATCTAGTTTTTATCCCGATGTAACCTCCTTAGATTGTATCTTTTCTGATCATAGGACCGGCCAGCCCTTTAAAATTAAGACTTAATAAATATATTCATTTCCCATGTCACTTCAACCGGTAATATTCGCCAAATCACGAAAATTTTTCAGTGAACCATTCAAAACGTTTGTTAAATCATACACTACCTCAAAGTAGCTAATTGAAGACTATATTCAGTGGATCGATTTTATGTTAAGTATACCAATACTTTGTCAAAAACCTCTCCCTCGATACCATCAAGTTACATTTCTAAGCCCAAACCCCCGCCCTTATTTATGAGTGTTGGCTCTATCTTGTTGATATTATATGTTTTTCAAACGTATTATTTAGATCAATGAAAGTTATTTCTAACTGGCATGTAAATTGCTGATTGCCACGTCTATTTATTATGGAATGAAACACACATAATTGGTGGGAAAGATTGTTCATAATTTTATAATTTTAATTAATTTTATTTGAGGACTATTAATTATGAAAAAGCATTCTAATTATATATTACTCTTTCCTATATCAATAACATTGATGCTTTTGTTATCCTGTGGCACTGGGTATAATAAATATGCGGACCAGTATTATGATGAAGGATTAATTTTTTATGAAAAAATGGAGTATGATAGATCAATAGATAGTTTCACGAAGGTTTTGGAAGTTGCACCATACGGAAAAGATAACCATTTAGTTTATTATAATTTAGGAATGGCATATTTTAAAAACCGTCAATACGATGAGTCAATATATCAGTTTACAAAAGCATTAGAAATAATTCCCGAAAAAGATAAAAAAAGAAAATTTAATATTTTAGAGTGGAGAGGAAATGCTTACCAAAAAAACAATGATTTCGATTACGCAATTAAAGATTATTCAGATACTATACAACTGATCCCGAAACATGAAAATATTAAGAGTATCTATCATAATAGGGCATGGATTTGGTTGAAGAAAGGAAATTATGATAAAGCGATTGAGGATTTCAGTAGCGCGATATCAATTGATTCCGAATTTGATGCCTCATATTATGGAAGAGCGTATGTATGGTAT
>JGI24024J18818_10000792_pt1 | contig 12609 bp, 9 predicted proteins | sample Cruoilmetagenom2_FD_18818 | JGI IMG/M metagenome (IMG submission 18818) | reverse complement strand
GGATTTAACCGCCCGTATCCGGCGAATCGCATCGGAGACATCAATCCATTCAACTTTTTCGAAAAGGCGTTGAAAATTCAAATAATTCCGAACAGGCAACACGTCAAATTCCAGACCGAGCCGTCGGGGAGTTGTTCTGGCGTGGCGGCGGATTTGTTCCGGGAGCCGTCCCAGTCCGTTCAGTGGCTCGATAATATCAAGGGTTGATTCCTCCCGGGCGCGGGATCTGTTTTTGTGAACCAGCAATACCGGGGAGGAATCGGCGGGGACATATAAATGAGCGTCCTGAATGGTTCCGGAAAAATAAAATAGATCAGCCTTTTGTACGATCACGGCAGCGTCGATATGGTTCTGTTGAAGATATTGCTGCAGCTGCTGGATTCGCTTGTCAAGTTCAATCTTCGGTGTTCGAGGATCCGCTCTATTCATAGGTATGAATTCCTTGCCGTAGGATTATGGGGCAGGCGTATCGGTAGAAAATGATATCCCGAATGTCAAGTATAATACTGCATCGGGAAACGTCAAAGTCAGATTGAATCCGGTCAATAAAATCTCCTCTAATCCCCCTTTAATCAAGGGGGATTAGGGGGGATTTTGAAATTAATTGGATTTCATATTTAAATCATTATGTTAGATGCAACTTTGACTTAGCCCTGAAATCGTATCGCTTATCTTGATAATCGTGTGCACCTGGGGTATGAAAAGGGCTCTTCGGTTGATCGGTTTGATTTTTGGATCGATCAAGGATCTCACAGCGGAAACAAACATGACCGCCTACTTTATTCGACGTTTTCTCCTGATCATTCCGACCTTTATCGGTATTACCATCATGGTATTTGTCATCACCCGGTTCGTTCCGGGTGGTCCTATCGAGCGGATCATCGCCCAGGCCCAGCAGATGCCGAGTATCAGCGGGACGGGGAAGGCAGCGGAACAGACCCAGCCTCTTTCCGAAGAACAGATCGACGAATTAAAAAAGTATTACGGTTTCGACAAACCGGTGCTGACCAGCTATTTTTTATGGCTGGGCAAGGTGCTGACCGGAGATCTGGGCACTTCAACGCGCTATTATGATCCGGTATGGGAGATGATCAGGGATCGGATTCCGATTTCATTATATTTTGGAATCCTGTCGTTGATTCTGATTTACGGTATTTGCATCCCTTTAGGGATGATCAAGGCAATCAAACACAAAAGCGCCTTTGATAATATTTCGTCGATCGTGGTTTTTGCCGGTTACGCCATTCCGGGCTGGGTCGTGGGTGTGATGACCCTGGTGGTTTTTGCATCGTACTGGGAAATCTTTCCCCTGGGCGGAATCGTGAGTGATGATTTCGATGACTTCACGCGGATGGGGAAGATTTTAGATATTGTCTGGCACACGGTGTTACCGCTTAGCGCTTACGTCGCCGGTTCGTTTACCGTCATGACGTTTTTAATGAAAAACAGCCTGATGGACAATCTGGCCGCGGATTATGTCAGAACCGCCATCGCCAAGGGACTCCCGTTTAAAAAGGCCATTTTCAATCATGCCCTTCGGAACAGCCTGATTCCCATTGCCACCAGCTTCGGCAACAATATATCCATTGTCCTGATGGGCTCTTTTCTCATTGAAACGGTCTTCAACATCAACGGGATGGGATTGTTGGGATACGAGTCGGTGGTTGAACGGGATTATCCCGTGGTCATGGGTATCCTGGTAATCTCATCATTGCTGTTCATGATCGGCAATATTTTATCGGATATTTGCGTCGCCCTGGTGGATCCTCGGGTTAAATTTGAATGAAGTTAAATCCATTAACCATAAGAAAAATAAAGCGATTTAAATCAATCAAGCGGGGATATTTTTCCTTTTGGATTTTTATAATCATGCTGGTGGTATCGCTGTTTGCCGAGGTGTTGGTGAACAATCGTGCCCTGATTGTCCATTATGAAGGGAAATATTATTTTCCGACTTACGTGCACATGCTTCCCGGAACCAATTTTGGACAGGACTATGAGTATGAAACCGATTACCGGGAGCTGGCGGCACGTTTTAAAGCGGAAAACAGGGGCAACTGGGTCTTACTGCCGCCGGTACCTTTCAACCCATACGAAAATGATTTGAGAGAGGATGCCTTTCCACCGTTTCCTCCCTCGACCCGGGAAAGGCACTATTTAGGGACCGATGCCGTAGGGCGGGACATCGTGGCCCGCCTCGTCTATGGATTCCGGATCGCCATTGCATTTTCCCTGCTGCTGCTGGTGACCAATTATGCTATCGGCGTCTCCATCGGAAGTGCCATGGGGTTTTGGGGGGGGAAGTTTGATTTGATTTTTCAGCGGATTATCGAGATCTGGTCCAATGTGCCGTTTTTATATGTAATCATTATCATCTCGTCCATCGTGGTGCCCAATTTTTTCATGCTTATTTTAATTATGGCGATTTTCGGCTGGATCGGCATCACCTGGACCATGCGCACGGTCACCTACAAAGAGCGGGCGCGGGAGTACGTTCTTGCCGCCCGGGCGCTGGGTGCGTCCAATTTTCGGATTATCTTCAAGCATATCATCCCCAATACCATTGCCATTATCGTCACTTTTGCTCCGTTTTCCGTCTCAGGAGGTATTGTGGCACTGACATCTCTCGATTATCTCGGATTCGGATTGCCGCCGCCCACGCCTAGCTGGGGTGAGCTCATTCAACAGGGCTGGACCAACCTCGACGCGTGGTGGATTTCCGGATCGGTGATCGGTGCCATGGTGGTTACCCTGATGGTCGTCACCTTTATCGGCGAAGCGGTCAGGGAGGCGTTCGATCCCAAATTGCATACCACCTATGAATAAGAAGGTAGGCCTCCATTATAGGAGAAAAATATTAATGAGAAAACCGAGTCAATGCATAAAACGATCAGTTGCGCACCATCGATGGATTTTGGTTATTTTCGCAATCTTGGCCTATGCATGCACGGATGCGGACCAGGGATCATCAGGAACCGTCCATGCCGGCGCCACCGAAGAGAAGAAAATATTTCAAGCCGAAACGTCTAAAACACCGCTGCCGGAAGACATCCAATGGCTGACCAACGACACCGACCCGGTCTATGCCTCGCCGGAAGTGAAAAAGGGGGGGACACTAAGACTGGCCATCAGAAGTTTTCCGCTAACGTTTCGCACCGTCGGCCCGGATTCAAATGCCGAATTCAGAGGCGCCATTTTGGGGAATAACCTTAGCTTGATCGGGCTTCATCCGAATACCATGACCATCATTCCCGAACTGGCGACACACTGGGCCTTTGGGAAAGACAAAAAAAGCATGTATTTCAAGCTGAACAAGAAGGCCCGCTGGTCCGATGGCGTACCGGTGACCGCTCATGATTTCGCCTATACCCTGGAATTCATGCGGTCAAAATATATCGTGGCCCCCTGGTATAATGACTATTTTACCAAAGAGATCGACAAGGTCGTTGTTTACGACGACCGCACTCTGGCGGTGGTGGGAACCAAAGCCGAACCGGATCTTCATTTGAAACTCTCGCTTTCTCCCACCCCCAGACATTATTACGGTGAGCTGGGTGAAGATTTTGTCCGAAGATACAATTGGAAAATCGTTCCCAATACCGGTCCCTATCATATTGACGAGTTCAAAAAAGGCAAAACCGTCAAATTTAAACGCAAGAAGGACTGGTGGGCCAGAGATCTAAAATATTTTAAAAATCGATTCAATGTGAACCGTGTGATTTTCACCATTGTCCGCAACGAAAACATGGAGTGGGAATACTTCAAAAAAGCCAGGGTGGATGTCTTTGACATGAATCCGCCCAAATACTGGCACGTGAAAAGTGAGACACCGGTGATTGATAACGGGTATGTGCACCGGCTCTGGTTTTATAACGATACAACGCGGTCACCGTTCGGGTTGTGGTTGAATCAGGACAAGGACATTTTCAAAGACAAGCATGTCCGCTACGCGTTTGCCCATGCCATGAACATGCAGAAAGTGATCGATAAAGTATTGCGTGGCGATTTTTTCCGGCTTGAGCACGGATACGTCGGCTATGGACGCTACTCCAACAGTCAGATCAAAGCCCGGCGTTATGATCTCAAAAAAATGGCCGATTATATGAAAACAGCCGGCTGGAAACGGGGTGCCGATGGAATCTGGGTGAAAAACGGCCGGCGGTTTTCGGTGGAGGTGACGTATGGTTCGGAACGGCATACCCCCAAGCTGGTGGTGCTAAAGGAAGAGGCCAAAAGAGCCGGGGTTGAAATGAAACTTCAAAAACTCGATCCTAGTGCCTGGTACAAAAAAATAAGTGAAAACCGGCATGAGGTGATTATAATGGGATTTGGCACCAACCTGCGCCCTTCCTACTGGCAAACCTGGCATTCAGATAATGCTCACAAACCACAGACCAACAACGTAACCAATGCGGATGATCCGGATCTGGATCGAATGATCGATACGTATCGCAATTCCCTGGATGAGGAAGAGCGGATCGCGCTTTCTCTTCAAATTCAGGAAAAGATCCATGAAATCGGTGCGTTCGTTCCGGAGGCCATGCGGCCGTATTTTCGCCAGGCCTATTGGCGCTGGTGGCGCCTGCCGACCCCTCCCGCAACCAAGCATTCGGGAAGCGCTTTCGGCGCCTTTGACAGCATGACCGGTGGATTATTCTGGTATGACCAGGCGCTGCATGACGAAACCAAAAAGGCCAGGAAAAAGAAGAAGGCATTGGCACCGGTAACGATTACCGATGAAACGTTTAGAGTTCGGTAACGGGGTGGTCAAAGTACAACAAGGGTAATTCTCATTGAATGAAGAAACCATCTTAAAAGTCGACAGCCTGGTAACAGCGTTTGATACGGAGCAGGGCATCATCCGCGCTGTTGAGGGCGTCAGCTTTGATGTTCAGGCCAACCGGACATTGGGTATTGTCGGCGAATCGGGTTGCGGTAAAAGTGTCACGGCGCTTTCCATTATGCGGCTTTTACCCAAACCTCATGGCCGGATTGAGAACGGGAAGATTCTGTTTCATGACCAGGACATTGCCGCACTTCCCGCGGACCAGATGCATGCCATTCGCGGCTACGGGATCTCCATGATTTTCCAGGAGCCAATGACCGCTTTAAACCCGGTCCATCAGATCGGCCGGCAGATCGGCGAAGTTTTCAAACTTCATTTTCCCGATATGGGAGATGTGGAAATTCGGGAAAAATCGGTTGAGTTGTTGAAAAAAGTGGGAATCTCGGAACCAAAGCGACGGATGGGGGAATACTCGCACCAGATCTCCGGCGGGATGCGCCAACGGGTGATGATCGCCATGGCCCTGGCCGGTCGGCCGGATATCCTTATCGCCGATGAACCGACCACGGCTCTGGACGTGACCATCCAGGCCCAGATTCTGGAATTGATGAAGGCGCTACAGCGCCAAACCGGAATGGCGATCATCTTTATTACCCATGCCCTAGGGGTGATTGCCGAGATGTGTGACGACGTGCTGGTGATGTATGCGGGCACCGTAGCGGAAAAAGCACCGGTAACGGAACTTTTTAAAAGCCCCCTGCATCCTTATACTTTGGGGCTGCTTTCCGCCATACCGCGCCTTGAAAATGAGCCCAAGACCCGCTTGACCACCATTCGGGGAATGGTGCCGAGCCTGTACGAGCTGCCCGACGGGTGCCGGTTTCAAAATCGATGCCCGTATGCCATGGCAGGTTGCGGTATCGCCCCGCCGCCTTTAAAGCCGGTCAAAGAGGACCACTGGGTCAGTTGTTACCTCTACTAGCGGTCTGCATAGGCTAAAGCCTTAAATTTATGCCAAGTTTCAACTATTGCGGTGCGAATAATCTAAAGATACTGGATGCCGGCCTCTGGATGTTGGATTTTAAAAAGGACTTCTTTTTTCTTTATCCAGTATCGAGTATCCAGTATCATGCGGCCTCAGCAATGGCGTGTTTTTTACACCAACTCGACGGTTTTAGCCGGAGCTTCGTTAGATTGAAAAATAGGACTTTATGGACGAATTGCTTCTAGACGTACGACACCTTAAAATGCACTTTCCGGTTCTGGGCGGTATTTTTCGGCGACCGGTGGGAAAGGTGTATGCCGTGGATGATGTGTCGTTTACCATCCGCGCGGGAGAGACAGTGGGGCTGGTGGGTGAGTCAGGATGCGGTAAAACGACTGTCGGGCGCAGTATCCTGCGACTTTACAAACCAACAGCCGGAAAGGTGGTTTTCGATGAGAAAGATTTATCTCATTTGAGCCGGGAAGAACTTCGCGACCTGCGCAGAGACATGCAGATGATTTTCCAGGACCCTTTTGAATCCTTGAATTCCCGGCATACCATCGGCAATATCATCGAAGAACCGTATATTATTCACGGTATCGGTACCCCGGCGGAGCGAAAAAATAACGTTAAACAATTACTTCATCGAGTCGGTATCGGTGCAAGGGCGATGACGCGATTTCCCCATGAATTTTCCGGGGGTCAGCGGCAGCGCATCGGTATCGCCCGGGCGATTGCCCTGAATCCGAAACTCATCATCTGCGACGAGCCCGTCTCCGCCCTGGATGTGTCGATTCAATCCCAGGTTTTGAATTTACTCCTTGATCTTCAGCGCGAGATGGGAATGGCCTACCTGTTTATCGCCCACGATCTGGCCGTGGTTAAGCACATCTCGGATCGCATTGCCGTGATGTATCTTGGCAAGATTGTTGAGTATGCGGATGCGAACACGCTTTATACGAAGCCGGCCCATCCGTATACATCGGCCTTAATCTCCGCTATTCCGGTCCCTGATCCCGATCAAAAAAAGAAAAAACAGATTCTTGCTGGAGATGTACCGTCCCCCATCCATCCACCCCCGGGTTGCGTGTTTCACACCCGGTGTCCCTACGCAATTGATGATTGCATCAAAGTAATACCTGATCTGGGTGCGGCACCTGGAAACACCAGTAATGATCACCGGGTGGCTTGTATCCGGGCGGGCGAGATTGACCTATAATAGCTGGTTTTTACGGGCCGCCCTACGAAATAAAAACCACTGTTTGCTTATTTGGGATGCGTTGCCGACTCCTCTGGTACCGCTTCCATGGCCGCCTCTACTTCTTTCAACTCCCGCAAACGGTCCCGAATCGTATCCCTTCGCTGATTGATCCGTTCCACCTGGTCGGGTTCGAGTTCAAGCCGACCGGCCTGGGACAGATAATCCAGGGCTTTCTCCAGATCCGCTACCGTATCCCGGTCCTGAGCCACACCGGAGCGATACGACAGATTGTGTAAATTGATAGCAACCAGTCGCTGGGAAGCGGCCTTGGCCAGTTCATTAGTAACGGCAAAATTCTGGGCTTTGGTCAGATGGCTTTTGATGTTTTCATAATCGGGCATGCCCGGAGCAGCGAGCAGGGCGTCGGCCTGGTTCAGGTAATGCTTGAAAATAAGCGGGTAGGCTTCATCGCGGCTATATACCGTTTTTTGCTCTTCCGGCGCTTTGATGTCCGGTAATGCGATCACTTTCTTTTCGCCCAGGGGTGCGAATTTGCCCTGCCGGATCTCGATTCCCATGGGCATTTTCTTGATATAATAGCGGGAGGAGTTGGAGGCACTGGCTCCGATGACCAGGAGAAATAAAAAAAGGATACACCCGGCAGCGATCAGCAGGGTTTTATCCACCGGCTCGCCGGCGCTGGGCCCGGACGGCGCCTCATAAGTGACAGTTAATGGTGGTTCCGGAGATTTGGGTGGTTCCGGTTTTGACAGCGGGACCTTTTTTCCGGTGGCGGTTTTTTTCGGCGTAGGTGCTTTGATATCTTTCTTTTGGGTTGCTTTTGTCACTTCTTTATCTGTTTTTTCAACAGTGGCTGTCTTTGGCGATGGTTGTTGTGGTGGTTTGGCGGCAGCCTTTTCTTCGGGAACGGCTTCGGTTTCCTTGTCTTTTTTAATCTTTTCCTTTTCTTTCGAAGTAGATTTGATCAGGCTGTTTTTACCCATGATGACCCCTCTGAATTGAGATGTGGGAGGCCTTTGAAAAAACGCCCCTTTTTGCCCAATTTCGGCGTCAGACTCAAAATTTAATCCTCGAAATATTCCATATATTTCTCCGGTTAAATTTTACGTCTTCCTTGAACTTGAACAAAAATTGACATTTTTTTAAAGGTCTCCGTAGATTGCCAAGTCTCATCAATTTATAATTAGTATGATTTCTATATTAAATTTGGCTTGTTTTGTAAACGGTTTTTTACCCTGCGGTAATCCCTTTTCATCTTGACGACGGCAGCCACCTTAACTATGCTGGCTGGGCATATCAAGACGTGTCTTTCCCGGAATGAAAAAATTATTTCCGGTACTTTACCCCGGAGGATAACATTTTGACGATCGAATCAATTTTATCCATTTTGGCTCATGGCGCCTGGAATGGCGGTACACTGGTAGACAACAGTGTTTATGAAGACAAAGGGATGTCATTTAAAAATAATGTTCCTGTAAACAACCGAACCATCGAGGAGCGGATGGGTGTGAGAACCCGGATGGCCGCACCTGAGGACGTTCGTATCGGGGTATTTGCCATGCAGGATCTTCTCGCTACCCGGGAGATTGACCCGGCGCGGATTAAAGTTTTAATCGGTGCCACAAATGTGGGTGAAGATAAATACGACCCTGGACCGTTGATCCGATTTCCCCTGGAACTGATTAAAAAGGAAGCCCCCGATGTAGTGGCCATTGACCTGTACGCGGGATGTCCGGGCTTTAATGTTGCGGTTGAGCTCTTATTCATGTTGTCTATCGATGGAATTCTGACTAAAGATGATCTGTCCGTTATTGTCGGTGCTGAAAATCTTCATCGGGCCAAAGCGTTTCGACCTTTGGATACCGCTACCATCATCTTTGGCGACGATGCTGTGGCCACCGCTTTTCAGACCCACGGGTCGCTGGATATAGCGGGACAATATACTGCCGATGAAACGGTCACCTGTTCTATGGAAAATGATCCGATCGGGACCATGGCCAGGGCCATTCTGGATATCACTGGCGATGGGCGCATCGATGGTTTGATTATCGATAACCAGTTGGGAAAAATACAATACCGGGTGCCGGCGGTGGCCGCCAGGGTTCAGCAACGCCTGGCGGAATTGATGTATCCCGATGCAGCCGAAAATGGTGTGTTTGCCCGCTTCAGAGAAGCATTGAAATTCTATGACGATCATATCGGATCCTTTGCCTTTGACATCATGTCGATGAAAGAAAACGCAGATATCGTTGAAAAAATTTCCCGAGCCTATGTTCGTTCGGGGAAATACAACACCGTTGTATCGGCCTATGCGGGCGTCGAAGACCGTTTTCGCTTGACTGTTCATCGGGGTGAAGGGTTCACTTTTACGTCACCGAAATCCGGTATCGTCGATACAGCGACCAGCACTCATGGGTGTTTCGGGAGTTATATCGAGGCGGATTTTGATGAGAATGATGGGGACGTTTTTGGTAAAATGGACGGAAAGGGCGTGTTTCTTTATGCTACTCGTGGGGCCGGCAACCATTTAGAAAAGCTCTTGAATCCTCACCGACTGACCATTCGCGACATTGATCTGTTGATCGAGCATCAGGCGAATTTTGCCATGATCCCATTGACGCTGGAGCAGCTATTGAAAACCGGCCAGGGCGATGTAAAAATGGAAGTAGCTGAGTNCATAGCAAAAAAAACGGTTATCAATGTCCATACACGGGGAAACTGTTCGGTCGTTTGCATGCAGCGGTTGCCNTATGACCTTCAAAGAGATGCATTGAGAGCGGATACCATTCAGGGAATTCCGATCAATCGGAACCTCCAAGAATTAAAGCATGCAAAAATCATTGTCAATGATTCGGTGGGTGCGGGAATGACGCGGAGTTCATTTTTGCAGAAAGTATAATGAAAAAAAATATCTCCCGCAGAGCTTGCTATATTGCAGTAAGCCTTGAGTTGAAATTTAAAAGGCTATACTCATTTTGATTCCAGTTACAGTAAGTTGGTTGGTAATCCGGAACTAAAAGAGGAGTATAGCCATGACATCTATTAAAACGAAAAAAGTTAAATGGATCAATAAAAAAACGATGATTACGACATTGGACATTGGAAAAACTGTCCATTATGGGTACTTTAGAGCGCCAAATGGCAGAGATATCAAAGCCTTTCCTTTTTATAATTCTAAAAAGAGCTTTAATAAGCTTTGGGGGAAAATCTGCCAATTTAAGCGCGAGCATCAGCTCGAGGAGGTCGTGATCGGCTTTGAATCCACTGGGCCTTATGCCGAGCCGCTTTTTCATTTTCTGAGAAAAAAAGATGCCAAGCTGGTTCAGGTCAATCCGGTGCACACGAAACGAATTAAGGAGCTTACCGGCAATTCTCCCAACAAGACCGACAAAAAAGACCCCCGGGTAATTGCCGATGTTATCTCCCTTGGCCATGCCTTGACGTTGATTGTTCCCAAAGGTGCGGCCGCGCATCTGCGGCGTCTGACTCAGGCCAGGGAGCGTGCGCTTAAACATCGTACCGCCACAATCAACCAGCTTCAGGATTTGATTTTTGTTATTTTCCCTGAGTTTTTGTCCATCATGAAAAATATCACCACCAAGACTGCATCTTATCTGATCACGCATCATCCCAATGCCGAGAGTATTTGTGCTATGGGTGTTGAGGCTCTGACTGCGACAATGAGAAAAATCAGCCGGGGCCGGCTGGGTCATAAACGTGCGGAAGAACTTGTAACCGCGGCCAGAAACTCGGTTGGTATTTATGAGGGCAAAGAAAGTATCCTTTTGGAAATTGAGCATCTGAATCATAAAATCGAACATGAGAATCACTTTATCGATAATCTTGAGAAGCAAATGGCCGAATATCTGCAGCAGGTTGCTTATAGTGTCAGTATCTTGTCCATTAAAGGTATTGGAACGGTAACCACTGCCGGGTTGATTGGTGAAGTCGCCGATTTTAAAAAATTTGATACGATCTCCGAGGTAATGAAACTGGCCGGTCTTGATCTTTACGAAATCAGTTCCGGTCGGCACAAGGGGCAACGCCGAATCTCCAAACGCGGCCGGCCGCTGATGAGAAAACTGCTGTTTTTTATGGCCATTAATACGGTTAAATCCAAAGGGATCATGCATTCGAAGTATCAACAAATGTTGGCCCGGGGCATGCTCAAGGTGAAGGCGCTGGTTGCCGTATCCAGAAAGCTTTTGGGGATTATCTTTGCCATTGTTCGCGATAACACGAAATATGTGGAAAATTACAGCGAGAACTATCATTACAAATTAGCGGCTTAAGTTTTGTGAAGGCGGGGAGACCTTCATTTGCGCCATTAAGGCGATAAAATCGACCTTCTCGCAGAGCTTTTCCGGCTCCCCGTCGTCACCTATACCCAATGAAGCAAGGTTAGAGCTCTGTTGAGACTCTCAAACACCAGGGTTGGTTAAGGTGACGTTCTCTATGACTATAGCCATATTAATAATATTATTTCCCGCTTCGCGGGATTTTATTAAAAATAATTCTTGACTAGAATAAACCAGGCGCAAAGGCGCAAAGAATCAATGTAACCATAATTTTTTGAGAACTAATTCGGGGCAGATTTAACTATGTGTTTAAAAGGGTAAAATGGAAATAAATATTATTGGCGGCGGATGGGTGACCGCAAAAAATCATGGCCGGATGCGGGATGGCGCCAGGCCGGTTTTGACCGAAGGCGCTCCGGTATTTCCCCCCACCGAAGACATTTTTCCACATCCCCCGGCCCGCTATCGTCGATTTGATGCATACACCCGGCTCGGTTGCGCGGCCATATCCCTGGCCCTGCAGGATGCCGGCCTGGCGCATACAGACCGCGACCGCCCGGTGGGCATCGTGGTCTCCAGCGTATACGAATGTTTCGAAGTAGATCTTGCCTATTATAAAACCGCCAGCGAAGATGGCGGTATGTTTGCCAGCCCGAACCTGTTTTCCTATACGCTGCCCGGTATCGTCATTGGCGAGGCGGCGATCCATTTTAAATTAACCGGCCCGACGTTTACGGTGGGTGATTCCGTTCCCAGCCGGGGGTATCCGGCCTTGGCAATCTCCGTCGATATGATACGAACCGGAATCTGTGAAACCATGGTAAGCGGCTGGCTGGACAGCCCGGGTGATCTGCTCGAAGCCAAAGTCCGGGGCGTCGATAAAATTCGCGGAGCCATTTTCCTGGTTTTATCCTCAGGGTGTAAAAATAATTCCCTGACACGCCTCCGAATAAAAGATTTCGATCTGGTTACGGCATCCGGAGCGAAACTCCGATCGGTTCAGGATCTTTTCGAATAACAGGTTTTACAAAAACCGCATTACCGTTTTGCCGATGCGGGTTTGCCAAACGCCTTTTTAACCAGTGCCCGGTTGCGGGGGCGAAAGGTGTTGTCTTCCATCTCTTTTCTGATTACGTGCTGAAACAGCTTGAACATCTTCACCTCCTGGGATTCGTGGGCGTAGAATGTGTCCCAGGCATATTGGAGCAGTTCCTCCAGTTTCCCCGGCGTCATCTGTTTCGGGTAATACACCACCTTGTCGGCCGTATAATCATTCCAGTCAGAAGAGAAAATTCGATTCTGTTCTTTCAGATCTTCA